>JAANMW010000026.1_pt1 | contig 132724 bp, 107 predicted proteins | sample 7279671 | NCBI WGS metagenome assembly JAANMW01 (sample SAMN14094541, study PRJNA606508) | bioreactor metagenome | isolation source: A lab-scale SPAN reactor treating ammonium-rich wastewater day 247 | place: Ireland: Galway | collected 2017-09-19 | reverse complement strand
AAGAAGTCCGCGCGTACGGTCGGCGATGTCATCGGCAAGTTCCATCCCCATGGCGACAGCGCCTGCTACGAGGCCATGGTGCACATGGCCCAGGACTTCGCCTACCGCTACCCGATCATCGACGGCCAGGGCAACTGGGGCTCGGCGGACGACCCGAAGTCATTCGCGGCCATGCGCTACACCGAGGCGCGGCTGCGGCCCTATGCCAGCGTGCTGCTCGCCGAGCTGGAGCAGGGTACCGTGGACTGGGTGCCGAATTTCGACGGCACCCTGCGCGAGCCGGCGCTGCTGCCGGCACGGCTGCCGAACCTGCTGCTGAACGGCGCCACCGGCATCGCGGTGGGCATGTCCACCGACGTGCCGCCGCACAACCTGCGCGAGATCGCCGCCGGCCTGGTCCGGCTGATCGACGACCCCGACCTCTCGGTGCGGCAGCTGATGCGCACCATCAAGGGGCCGGATTTCCCGACCGGCGGCGAGCTGGTCTCCAGCCGCGAGGAGATCGTCGACCTCTATGCCCGGGGCACCGGCACCCTGCGGGTGCGGGCCACCTATGCGGTCGAGGATGGCACCACCATCGTCATCGACAGCCTGCCTTACCAGGCCTCGGGCGCCCGGGTGCTGGAGCAGATCGCCACGCAGATGCGCGCGAAGAAGCTGCCGATGGTGGAGGACCTGCGCGACGAGTCCGACGAGGAGGAGCCCACGCGCCTGGTGATCGGCCTGCGCTCGAACCGCGTGGACATCGAGGCGCTGATGCTGCACCTGTTCGCCACCACCGACCTCGAGCGCACGCTGCGCGTCAACCTCAACGTCATCGGCACCGACGGCAAGCCGGCGGTGCGCGACCTGCGCACCCTGCTGCTCGACTGGCTGGGGTTCCGGCTGGAGACGGTGAAGAGGCGCCTGAAGTTCCGCCTGGAGCGGGTCGAGGAGCGGCTGCACATCCTCGACGGCCTGCTGGTGGCCTACCTCAACATCGACGAGGTCATCCGCATCATCCGCCGCGAGGACGAGCCCAAGCCCGTCCTCATGAAGAAGTTCCGGCTCACCGACACCCAGGCCGAGGCTATCCTCAACCTGCGGCTGCGCTACCTGGCGAAGCTCGAGGAGATGAAGATCCGCGGCGAGCAGCAGGAGCTGGCGGAGGAGCGCGAACGGCTGGACCGCATCCTGCGCAGCCCGGCGAAGCTGCGCGCGCTGGTGCGCGAGGAGATTGAACAGCTGGCGCGCGACTTCGGCGACGAGCGGCGCACGGCGCTGGTGGAGCGGCAGGCCGCGCAGGCCATGGCCGAGGAAGAGCTGGTGCCCGCCGAGCCGGTGACCGTGGTGCTGTCCCAGCGTGGCTGGGCCCGTGCGGCCAAGGGCCACGACATCGACCCGGCGACGCTCAGCTTCAAGACCGGGGATGGCTTCCTCTGCGCCGCCCGTGGCCGCAGCACGCAGCTGGCGGTGTTCCTCGATTCCACCGGACGCGCCTACAGCCTGCCCGCCCACGCGCTGCCCTCGGCGCGCGGCCAGGGCGAACCGCTGTCCGGCCGCCTCAACCCGCCGGATGGCGCGAGTTTCCGTGGCGTCATGATCGGCGATCCCGAGGCCCGCTGGCTGGTGGCGAGCAGCGCCGGCTACGGCTTCTTCGTGAAGCTCGGTGAACTGCACGGCCGCAACCGCGCCGGCAAGGCGGCACTGCGGCTGCAGCCGGGCTGGGACGTGGTCATCCCCGCCGCCTGTCCGCCGGACGGGCTTCCGGAGTCTGCCCGCGTCGCGGCGGTGAGCTCGGCCGGGCACCTGCTGGTATTCGCCGCCGGCGAGCTGCCCGAACTGCCCCGCGGCAAGGGCAACCGCATCCTCGGGATTCCCGCCGCGAAGCTGAAGTCAGGCGAGGAGAAGCTGCAGGCGGTGGCGGTGCTGGGACCGGCCGACGAGCTGCTGGTGCGCAGTGGCCAGCGGCAGATGACGCTGAAGCCCGCGGACCTGGCGCATTACGCCGGCGAGCGCGGGCATCGCGGCCTGGTCCTGCCGCGCGGCTGGCGCGGCGTGGATGCGCTGGACGTGGTTCGCGCCGGCGGCTGAGGCGGCTCTGCCGCTCAGCGTCGGCGGGGCAGCTGGTCGGTGCCGGTGCGCACCATCGTGTCCTCGCCGTCGCCTTCGTCGAGCAGGTGCGTCAGCTGCTTGCGATCGACGACCTGGCTGGCGGTGAGTTCTTCCTCGTAGTCGCTCTCCAGCAGGTTGAGCGCATCCCTGAGGGTCTGCGAGATGGCGGTGTCATCGCCGGCGCGCTGCGACAGGGTCTGCAGGTCGATTTCCTCGACGGTATCGGCGCCACCCGATGCCGGGTCGATGACCGGCTGGGGCGTGGTCGTGAGGCTGGTCTCGTCGCCGAGCCAGCCGATGTCCTGGTCGACCGTGGCGTCGATGCTGGCCGCGCTCAGGTCCAGGTCGAGGTCCTCGGCGGAGGGCAGCGCGTCGCCGGCGGGCTCGTACAGCGGCAGGTCGGGCACCTCGTCGAACAGGCTGGCGAGGTCATGCCCGGCATCGGCTGCCGGGAGTTCCGCCGTCGCCGCCAGCTGCGCCGGTTGCTCCACGGTCACCGATTCATCGGTGCGGGCCAGCGGATCGTGTTCGACTTCCGCGTGGTGGTGTTCCTCCACCACCATGGAAGGCTCTGGTGCCTGCATCGGCTGCCTGAACTTCGGCGCAGCCTGCACTTCGGGCGCGGCGGGCAGCGGTGCGCGGGCCACGGGCTCGATGACCGGCTGGCGCGGCCTCAGCAGGCTGGCGAGCGCGCCGGTCAGCCGGTCGCGCAGCAGCGCGAGGCTCACCACGGCACCGATCAGCACGCCGATCAGTGCTGCGAGCCAGGCTGGCGCGCCGTCGCGTTCCACCGGGGCTGGCGGCACGGCCGCCGGCCGGGCCTCGGCCTGCGGGTCCCGGGCGACGGGTTGTTCGTCGGCGAAGACCGGCGCCGCGGCATCCGCGCTGCCTGGAGCGGCGGGCACAGGTGACGTGACCGGTGCCGGTGCGGCCTCCGGTGCCGGAGTGGCCTCCGCTGCCGGCGCGGCGCCCACGGCCTCGATGGCAGGCGGGCTCGCGTCCGGTGCCTGCGCCATCGCGGGAGAGGGGGTGGCTGCCGCTGCCGTTGTCGCCGTGGCCGGGGGTGAAGCGTCGGTGACCGGCGCCGGGATGATGATTTCGCTGCCGAGCTTGATCAGGTCGGGATTGCCACCGATGAACGCCTGCGGATTGGCGGCGAAGATCCGGTCGGCCAGGCGCCAGACGCCGTGGCCGCCGCCGACGCGCGCGGCAATCGTCGAGAGGGTGTCACCGGCCGCCACGCGATAGCGGCTGCCGGACGGGATCGGCGTGCCCGCTGCAGCCTGCGGCCGCGGGCGGACCGCAAGGCTGCCGCGTGGCGCCGGCGTGGCTGCCTGGTCGGCCGCGATGCCTGTGGTGGCCGCGGCCGCTGGCACGGGCTGCGGTTCGGCAGTTGCCGCCGCTGCGCCCGCCAGCACGGTACCCGGCAGGTCCAGCATCAGCACGTACTGGCGCACCAGCAGGGGCGTGCCGGGGCAGCGTACCTGAACCTGCAGTTCGTACATCGGTTCGTACAGGGGTTGCGTGGTGGTGACGTGCAGGCTGAGGCTGCCGGCGCCGGGCGTCTCCGGAACCGTGACCTGTGGCTGGGGCAGGGCGCTCAGGTCGGAGCGTGCCGGAGTGGGAATGCTGACGCAGGCTGCGCCGAGCATTTCCCCGGGAGCGAGCTGTACCGGGATACGCGCGCTCAGCGGCTGGCCGAGCGCGGACTGCAGCGAGGCATCGCCCAGCGTGACGGCCTGGGCCGGCGTCAGCAGCGAGGCGGCGACACCGCCGAGCGCCAGCGCGCCGGCAGCCAGACTGCGCCGGCCTGTTGCCGGGGCAGCAGCCGCGTTCTTCGACAACTCTTTCCGGCGCATTGACCACCGGCGATGCCCGCGGGCCATAGGAATCTCGCTCCGAACCTCAGGTTTTCCCGATCCTGCCTGCATGCAGGATCCCCGCTGCACAGGAGAGCATTTGTCAATAAGCCCGTAAACGAATCGGGTCTCGTTTCCGCTGCCTGCGTCGCTTGCCGGCGTGCCCGAATGCGGATCTGTGACGTGCGTCACCCGCCGCCGCGTTCAGCCGGTGGCGCGGCTTTCATGGCCCGGGGCGCTCTCCAGCACCACGCCGCGGGTCTGGACGAAATGGCCCTGGAAGTAGGCGATGCCGAGCTGCCAGAGCACGGCCATGGTCTTGGCGTCCTCGACCCTTTCGGCAACGGTGCGGATGCCGAGCTTCTTCGCCACCTGGGACAGCTGCGTGACCCGGCGCTGCTGGTCGGGATCGCGATTGAGGCCCTGCATCAGGCTGCCGTCGATCTTCATGAACTGCATGGGGATGTGGTGCAGGAGCTGCGCCGAATCGCGGCCCGTGCCGATGTGGTCCACGGCGAACAGGAAACCGGCGGCGGCGAGCTTGCCGGACAGGTCGCGGGTTTGCTTGAGGTGCGCGCCGGCCACCTCCTCGCTGACCTGGAAGCACAGCCGCTGGGCCGGCACCTTCAGGCTGCGCAGGCGTGCCAGCAGCCACTCCGGCAGCGTCTCGTCGAGCACCGAGTCGCGCGACAGTCGCACGAACACCAGCGTGGGCTGCTTGGTGGCGCAGAATGACAGCGAGGCGCCGATCACCCAGCGGTCGACACTCTTGATCAGGCCGGCACGCTCCGCGGGGGGCACGAACTCGCCTGGCAGCACCTGGTTGCCTTCCTCGTCCACCATGCGCACCAGGGTGTCGAACATGCCCTGCACTTCCTCGGTGAGGCTGGCGATGGGCTGGTGGACCAGGCGGAAGCGGTTCTGCATCAGCGCGGCGCGGATGCGCGGTACCCAGGTGGCGTCGCTGAGGCGCACCTTCTGGGTGGCCGAGGTGGAGTCGCACAGCTCGACGCGGTTGCCGCCGGCGTCACGGCCGCTGCGACAGGCCTTCTCGGCCACGGTGAGGATTTCGGCCAGCGAGGCGGATTCGCTGCCGATTTCGGTGAGGCCGACGGTGCAGGTCAGGCTGGTGGACTGGCGATCGACTTCGAAGACGCGGCCGGCAACGGCCTTGCGCACCTGCTCCGCCCAGGCCTCGACGTCGTTCATGGTGCCGCGCTCGATCAGCATGGCGAAGATGGTGCCGCCGAAGCGTCCGCAGACATCGCTGGGCTGGAGCAGTTCGCGCAGCTGCTCGGCGAGCCGCATGATGAGCGCTTCGGTGCCGAGCAGGCCGACGTCGCGGTGTACCCGCGAGAAATGATCCGGACGGAAGTAGGCCATGGCCCGCACGCCACCGGCCACCGGTGACTGCAGCCGCTCCTCCACCTGCTCCAGGAAATGGTGGCGCAGCAGGAATCCGGTGGACGGATCCTTGCACAACGCCTGCTCCACCAGGTCCTCGGCAGGTCCGGCGGCGGGGCGTTCGGCCGGCACGATGACACGCACCGCCGCCTCGCCCTCCACGGTGACCTGCTCGAGCCGGAGCTCCAGCCCGAGCATGCCGCCGTCGCGGCGCTGGCCGGTCACCTGCAGGCTGGCGTCGGTCCACTTGCCCTTGAGGCAGGCCTGCATGGCGCCCTTGAGGCTCGGCAGGTCCTTGTCGCCGAACTGGTCCATGAACGGCTGGCCGAGCAGATCCTGCTCCTGATCGAGGCCAAACAGCGCCAGCCAGGCCGGGTTGGCGGCGATGACGATGCCTTCCTGCACGTCGGCGATGGCCTCCGTGGCGCCCTGCATCAGGTTGCGCAGTTCCTGCTGGTACTGGCTGGCCGATGACAGCACGCCGTCGAGTGCCGATTGCAGGCGGCGCGCGCGCAGCTCGCGTTCCACCACGGCCTGCAGGCGGCCGCGGAAGGCCAGGGAGACCACGTCACGGGCACCGGCGGCGATGGCCTCGGCGATGCCGCGTTCGGTGACCTGCTGGCGCACGATGACCACGGGGATCGGCGGATTGCGGCGGAAGATGGCGCCGGAGAGGCCGGTGAGGTCGAGGTCCGGCTCGTCGGCGAAGATCAGCACCAGCTCGGGCTGCTGCTCGGCAACCGCCTCTTCCAGGGCCGCCGGCTCGTCCACGCGGGTGCAGTGCACCGCGTGCCCGGCTTCGCGGAGCACGCCATTTATGGCGGCAAGGTTGTCGTCAAGGCGGCTGACGACGATCAAAGGCACACCGACGGCGTCGCGCAAAGTACGCATCCCAGGCACAACAGGCTTGGGCGGGATTCTGCAGGGCGACTTGCGGGGATTATGTGACCCGTGTCTGGTTATGTGACCTGCCGGCGATTATGTAGCGCGGGTGCGAGCAGTTCCTTGGCCGGTGCGCCCGGGCGCTCGCGTGCGAGCCGCGGCACCAGGTAGCCGGGCAGCATGGCGGCGGCCTCGCCGAGGATGCGGCGCGCGCGCCGCTCGCCGACGCGGAAATGCGCGGCGCCGCGCACCGGGTCGAGCAGGTGCAGGTAATAGGGCAGGATGCGCAGCTCGAACAGCCGCCGGCTCAGCGCGGCGAGCAGCGTCGCATCATCGTTGACGCCGCGCAGGAGCACCGACTGGTTGAGCAGCGCGGCCGAGACCCCGGCCAGTTTCGCGGCAGCCTGCGCGACGCTGTCGTCGAGTTCGTTGGCGTGGTTGGCATGCAGCACCACCACCAGCGGTCTGGGCGCCTGCGAGAGCACGCCGAGGAGGCCGGCGTCGACGCGCTCCGGGAGCACCACCGGCAGCCGCGTATGGATGCGGATGCGTCGCACCTGTGGCATGCGGCCGATCGCCGCCAGCAGCGAGCCGATGCGCTGGTCGCTCAGTGACAGCGGATCCCCGCCGCTGAGGATGACTTCCTCGATGCCGGCATCGGCGGCCATGGCGTCCAGCACGGCTGCGAGGGCACGGGGCGTGACACTCGCCTCGGCGTAGGGGAACTCGCGCCGGAAACAGTAGCGGCAGTTGACGGCACAGGCGCCGCTCGCCACCAGCAGCGCCCGGCCGCGGTATTTGCGCAACAGTCCCGGCGGCTGCATCTGTCCCAGTTCGGCAAGCGGGTCGGCGCTGAAGCCCGGCGCATTCGCCAGTTCCTGCGCCAGCGGCAGGACCTGCAGCAGCAGCGGATCGCGCGGGTCGCCCGGCCGCATGCGTGCGACGAATCCCCGCGGCACGCGCAGCGCGAAGGCTCTGCTGGCACCGGCGGAATCCGCAAGACTCGCCGCTGGCAGGCCCAATGCCTCGGCGAGTTCGGCCGGGGTGGTGATCGCCCGCGCAAGTTCGCGCTGCCAGGTGGAGGCGGCGGCCAGGACCGGGGTGGGAAGCGCGTTGCTCACGGCGGATGTCGGGCAGAGGCAGGTCAAAATATATAGAATGGCGCCGCCCCGCAGGGGCTCGACCGTCCGGGCGGCGCATCAGCGGGGCTGCCCGGCGATTGTACGTAACAATCCCGCGCCTTGTCGCAGGTCACCATGGCCAGTTACAGCACCAACGAATTCAAGTCCGGCGTCAAGATCCTGCTCGACGGGGATCCCTACGTGATCCTCGAGAACGAGTACGTCAAGCCGGGCAAGGGCCAGGCCTTCAACCGCGTCCGCGTGCGCAACCTGAAGACCGGGCGCACGGTGGAGAAGACCTTCAAGTCTGGCGATACGGCCGAGGCGGCCGATGTCATGACCACGCCCATGCAGTACCTCTACAACGACGGCGACATCTGGTATTTCATGGAGCCGGAAACATTCGAGCAGCACGGGGCGGGCGCCGCCGCGGTGGGCGAGGCCCGCACCTGGCTCAAGGAACAGATGCTCTGCAACATCACGCTGTGGAACGGCCAGCCGCTGGTGGTGGAGCCTCCCGCCCATGTCGAGCTGAAGATCGTGCAGACGGATCCGGGCATCCGTGGTGACACGGCGACCGGCGGCATGAAGCCGGCGACGCTGGAGACCGGCGCCGTCGTCAAGGTGCCGCTGTTCATCAACGAGGGCGAGATCATCAAGGTCGATACGCGCACCGGGGAGTACATCTCCCGGGTGCGCTGACCAGCGCGCCTTGCCTCAGCCGCCTTCGGGGGCGGAGAAGGCGACGACCGCGGCGATGTCCTGGAGGCCCAGACAAGCCATCAGCAGCCGGTCGAAGCCCAGGGCCACGCCACAGCAGTCGGGCAGGCCCGCTTCCAGGGCAGCCAGCAAGGCCTCGTCCGGTTCCGCGTCGGGCAGTCCCAGGGCCTGCCTTTCGGCACGATCCGCCGCGAAGCGCCGTCGCTGTTCGCCGGCATCCGCCAGCTCGTGGTAGCCGTTGGCCAGCTCGATGCCGTCGAGATACACCTCGAAGCGCTCCGCGACCCGGGGATCGTCAGGATGCAGGCGCGCGAGGGCGGCCTGTGCCGCCGGGTACTCGCCGACCACCACCAGCCCGGCCTGCCGCAGCGCCGGCTCGATCACCTGCACCAGCAGCAGGTCGAGCCAGGCCTGGCGGCGCTCGCCGATGCCCGCGGCGAGGCCGGGCGATACGCCGCCGGGCACGAGCACCGCAGCCCAGGTGCGCACTTCCTCCATCCCGGCCTCGAGCGGATCGAAGCCCGCATGGTGCAGGAACAGTTCGCGGTAGGTGGTGTGCAGTGGTGGTGGCAGCTTGCGGTCGAGCCGGGCGGCGACCGCGGCGATGAGGTCGCAGGTCTCCGCCACGCAGGCATCGAGGTCCTGGCCGCGCCGGTACCATTCGACCAGGGTGAATTCCGGCCGGTGCCGCGGCCCGAGCTCGCCATCGCGGAATACCTTGCCGAGCTGGTAGATGTCCGGCGCGCCGGCGGCAAGCAGGCGCTTCATGTGGTACTCGGGCGAGGTATGCAGATAGCAGGGAAGGCCGGGGCGCACGCCGAGCGCGCTCGGCAGGTTGGCGAGTTGCGGGTCGCTGACCGGATGGCGCACCAGCAGCGGGGTCTCCACCTCCAGCACGCCGCGGGCGTCGAAGAACCCGCGCACGGTGGTGAGCGCCGCCGCCCGGCGCCGCAGGGTTTCGATCCGTGCCGTCGGCCGCCAGCCCGCTGCGTAGTTGCTCATGCCGGCCTCATGGTGTAGCCGGGTGCAGCAGGCGACCCAGGGATTCGCCGACACGGACGCGGTCGCCCGCGGCGAGCCCCTCGCGCCACCGCACGGCACCGGGAGGCAGCAGCAGCACCACGGTGGAGCCCATGTTGAACTGCCCGAGGATGTCGCCACGGCCAAGCCGGGTGACCGCCACCTCCGGCGGGTAGTCCCAGTGTGTGCCGCCACCGCGGCGGGGCAGGACCTCGCCCGCCCAGGCCGTGGACACGCTGCCCACGTTGAGCGCGCCCACCAGCACCACGGCGAAGGGCCCCCAGGGCGCGGCGCAGTGGCAGACGACGCGCTCGTTGCGCGCGAACAGGCGCGGCACGCGTGCGGCGGTCGTGGCATTGACCGACCAGAGTTCGCCGGCCACGTGGCTCATGCGCTCGACGCGCCCGGTGAGCGGCATGTGCACGCGGTGATAGTTCCAGGGGGCGAGGTAGATGGTGACGAAGCAGCCATCCTGGTAGCGGGCCGCGCGCCCGGCATCGCCGCCGAGCAGCTCGCTGGTGGTGTAGTAGAGGCCCTTGACCTGCAGGATCTCGTCACCGCGGATGCTGCCGACCTGCTGGATGGTGCCGTCCGCGGGGCTGAGCAGCGCCAGAGGGTCCGCGGCGAGTGGCCGCGCGCCGGGGCGCAGCGTGCGCGTGAAGAACGCATTGAAGCTGGCGTAGCCCGCCGGGACCGGGGCCCCGGCTTCGCTGATGTCCACGGCGTAGAGCCGCACGAACCCGCGGATCAGCAGGTCCTTGAGCCAGGGCCGCCTGCTGCGCGTGGCGCGGTAGACCAGCCGCGCCAGCAGCCGCGCCGGCAGCATGCGCTGCAGGGCGATGAACAGGGATTCGCGCAAGGGGCTGGACACGCTCGGGCCGGCTCGGCTACAGGGCCGCGTTACACTGGGAGGCGGCCATTCTACACAGGCGCCGTGCCGCTACCCCGCCACGCAACACCATCCGGAACATGAGCACGACACCCCGAAAACCCGCCGCCGCGCCGACCGTGGCGCGGCTGCTGGCCAGCGCAACCCGCCAACTGCAGCGGGCCGGCGTGCAATGCCTGCAGGGCACCGCAGACTGGCGTGACGAGGCAGCCGCGATCATCTGGCATGAACTCGGCCTCGACCATGCCGATCCCCGCGCCGGGGAACGGCTGGTGAGCCCCGCCGAGCACGAGCGCTGCCAGGCGCTGCTGCAGCGGCGTGCCAGCGAGCGCATCCCGTCCGCGTACCTGCTGGGCGAGGCCTGGTTCTGCGGCCTGCCGTTCCATGTCGACCGGCGCGTGCTGATCCCGCGCTCGCCGTTCGCGGAGCTGATCGAAGCGCGGTTCTCGCCCTGGCTCGATGCCGGTGACGCACCACGCATCCTCGAGATCGGCACCGGCAGCGGCTGCATCGCCATCGCCTGCGCCCTGGCATTCCCGGGAGCGGAGGTCGTGGCGACCGACATCTCGGCCGATGCCCTGGCCGTGGCCGCGACCAACGTGGCCCGGCACGGTGTCGGCGCACGGCTGCGGCTGCTGCACGCAGACCTCTATGACGGCGTCGATGGCCGCTTCGACCTCATCCTTTCCAATCCCCCCTATGTGCCGGAATCCGACCTCCGGGCCATGCCGCCGGAGCTGGCCTGGGAGCCGCGCGCGGCACTGGCCGGTGGGGGCGCCGACGGCCTCGACCTGGTGCGGCGGATCATCGCCGGGGCAGCGGCCCAGCTGCGGCCCTCCGGCTGGCTGGCGGTGGAGGTGGGGGCGGGGATGGCGGCACTCGAGCGGTCGTTTCCACGTATGGCCTTCGTCTGGCCGGAGTTCGCGCGCGGCGGGGATGGCATCGCGCTGGTGGCGGCTGGCGACCTGCCGGGGGACAATGACGGCCCGGCGGCCATGGCCTCCGGGGGTTAGCGTTTCAGCAGGATTGGCGGCATGTCAGGCAACACCATCGGCAGGGCGTTCAGCGTCACCACCTTCGGCGAGAGTCATGGACCCGGGCTCGGCTGCATCGTCGACGGCTGCCCACCGGGCCTGGCGCTCGCCGAGGACGACATCCAGCAGGACCTGGAGCGGCGGCGCCCCGGGCGTTCACGGCACACCACGCAGCGCAAGGAGCCCGACCGCGTGCGCATCCTCTCGGGCGTGTTCGAGGGCCTCACTACCGGGACGCCCATCGGCCTGCTGGTGGAGAACGTCGACCAGCGCTCGAAGGACTACAGCAAGATCAAGGACATGTTCCGCCCCGGCCATGCGGACTACAGCTACGAGCAGAAGTACGGCATCCGCGACTACCGCGGCGGGGGCCGCTCCTCCGCCCGCGAGACGGTGATGCGGGTGGCCGCCGGTGCCATCGCCCGCAAGTACCTGCGCGAGCGCCTGGGGGTGGAGATCCGCGCCTGGCTGGCGCAGCTCGGGCCGATCCGTCTCGGCTTCACGGACCCGGCTGCCATCGACGACAACCCGTTCTTCTGCGCCGAACCCGGCCGTGTGCCGGAACTCGAGGCCTACATGGATGCGCTGCGCGCGGACGGCGACTCCATCGGCGCGCGCATCAACGTCATGGCCAGCGGTGTTCCCGCCGGGCTCGGCGAGCCGGTGTTCGACAAGCTCGATGCCGCCATCGCCCACGCCATGATGGGCATCAATGCCGTGAAGGGCGTGGAGCTCGGCGACGGCTTCGCCGTGGTCGAGCAGAAGGGCTCGCGCCATCGCGACGGCATCGCACCCGGCGGGTTCCTCAAGAACTCCGCGGGCGGCACCCTCGGCGGCATTTCCTCCGGGCAGGACATCGTGGTGAGCATCGCGCTCAAGCCCACCTCCAGCATCCGGTTGCCCGGGGAAACCGTGGATCGCGGGGGCGGCGCCGCGGAGATCGTCACCACCGGCCGGCACGATCCCTGCGTGGGATTGCGCGCGGCGCCCATCGCCGAGGCCATGCTGGCACTGGTGCTGATGGACCATTTCCTGCGCCACCGGGGGCAGAATGCCGATGTGCGTTCCGCGGTGCCGGCCATCGCTGCCCGGCTGGAGCCCTGAGGCACTTGTAATCAGGCGGTGTTTGCCTATCCTGCGCGCTCGGCCGGGACGGCCGGAACGAGTCGGAGAGAGTCCATGAGCAAGGGTTACAGCGTTGCGGTTCTCGGCGCCACCGGCCTGGTGGGCGAGACCCTGATCCGCATCCTCGAGGAGCGTGATTTCCCGGTGTCGCGCTTCGTGCCGCTGGCAAGCGAGCGCTCGGTGGGCAAGAGCGTGCGCTTCCGCGGCGAGGATTTCCCGGTCCAGGACGTGGCGCAGTTCGATTTCAGGGACGTGCAGATCGGCCTGTTCTCCGCCGGCGCCAGCGTCTCGGCGGTGTACGCGCCGCGCGCCGGCGCCGCGGGCTGCGTGGTCATCGACAACACCTCGAAGTTCCGCTACGACGCCGACGTGCCGCTGGTGGTGCCGGAGGTCAACCCGCAGGCCATTGCCGGGTATCCGCCGCGCAACATCATCGCCAACCCCAATTGTTCGACCATCCAGATGGTGGTGGCGCTCAAGCCGATCCACGATGCCGCGGGCATCACCCGCATCAATGTCGCCACCTACCAGTCGGTCTCGGGTGCCGGCCGCCGCTCGGTCGAGACCCTGCGCCGGCAGGCGGGCGAGTCGCTGGCCGATCGCCCGGTGCAGACCGACGGTGCGGCCAAGCCCATCGCCTTCAATGTCATTCCTCATATAGATGAGTTCCAGCCGAACGGCTATACGAAGGAAGAAATGAAGATGGTCTGGGAGACCCGCAAGATCCTCGGCGACGAGTCGATCCAGGTGAATCCGACCGCAGTCCGCGTCCCGGTGTACTACGGCCATTCCGAGGCCGTGCACGTCGAGACGCGCGAGCCGATCTCCGCAGCCAGGGTGAGGGAGTTGCTGGAGCGGGCGCCGGGGGTGACCGTCCTCGACGAGGCCCGGCTCGGCGGCTACCCGACGGCGGTCACCGAAGGCGCCCACCGTGATGACGTCTTCGTCGGCCGCATCCGCCAGGACATCTCCTGCGAGCGCGGCATCGACCTCTGGGTCGTGGCCGACAACATCCGCAAGGGTGCCGCCCTGAACAGCATCCAGATTGCCGAGATTTTGGTGCGCGATTATTTTTAGGCTATAGTGACCCCGGCATTTCAGGGGTTTGCGAGCGTTTGTTGCGCCTTCGGTTCCGAGCGGCATGACGTTGCGGAAGCGAAGCTAATTTCGGGGTCCGGTAATGTCACGTATTCCCGCTTCCGCAGGTGTGGCGCTGGCCGGGCTGCTGCCGTTGTGCGCGGCCGCCCTCGGGCTCGGCGAGATCGAATCGAAGTCCTACCTGAACCAGCCGCTCGCGGCTGAGATTCCGGTGTTCGCCGAGGCGGCGGGCGAGATGGCCGGCCTCAGCGTCGGTCTCGCGTCGCCGGATACCTTCGCGCAGTACGGGCTGCAGCGGCCGGCCTTCCTCGGCGACCTGTCCTTCGCGGTCGCGGCCAATGCCCGTGGTGGCGTGATCCGCATCACCTCCGCCCAGCCGGTGACCGAGCCCTTCCTGACGCTGCTGCTCGAGGTGCAATGGCCGCAGGGGCGGCTGCTGCGCGAGTACACGGTGCTGCTGGATCCGCCCACCTTCACCGGTGGCGCCGTGCGCCAGCCGATCCAGGCACCCGCCGCCGCGGCGCAGGCTGCGGCCCCGCCGCCGGCCACCCCCGACATGGCTCCTGCGACCTCCGCTCCGGCGGTTTCCGCGGGCGCCGCCGATGGCAGCACCCACGTCGTGGCGCGCAACGAAACCCTCTGGGGCATTGCCAACCGCCACCGACCGCAGGGCGTCGCGGACATCAACCAGGTGATGATGGCCATCTACCGGGCCAACCCCGAAGCCTTCGCCGGCAACATCAACCGGTTGAATGCCGGAGCGGTGCTGCGGCTGCCCGACGAGGCTGCCATCTCGGCGCTCGGCCAGGCGGAAGCCGATGCCGAAGTGCGCCGCCAGACCCGCGAGTGGCAGGAAGCCGCGCCTGCCTCGGCGCCGGCGCGGCTGGAACTCGTGCCGCCGCCGGCGGAATCGGCTGCGCCCGCTGCCCCAGCCGCCAGTGCGGCTGCAGGCGCGAAGCAGGCGGCCGAGGCGGAAGAGAGCCGCCGCCTGCTGGCGGTGAAGGACGCCGAACTCCAGGCCCTGCGCAAGCGTGTCGCGGACCTCGAGAAGCAGGCTGGCGAGGTGGCCGTGGAGCCGGAATCGCCGGCGCCAGCGGCCGAGCCCGCACCCACGCCGGCACCAGCGGCCGAGCCCGCACCCACGCCGGCACCGGAGCCGGCCGTGGAGGCCGAAACACCCGCGGCGCCCGCGGCCAGCGAACCCGCCCGGCCCGCGAAGCCGGTGCGGGCGCGGCCGGCGCCTGCCACGAAACCGGCGGCCGAGAGCCCGGGGCTGGTCGACACCATCGGCCAGTTGTTCACGTCCATCTGGCTGTGGATCGCGGCTGCCGTGGTGCTGGTTGGCGGGCTGCTGCTGGCGCGTCGTCGCTCGGCCCGGGAGGATGTGCCGGCCTGGCAGCCGACCACCGGCCGGGGGCGCGGCTCCGATGCCGGCGAGGCGACCCAGGCAACACGCAGCGAGGACATGATCGTCATCGAGGAGCGGCCCCAGGCAACCGGCGGCTTCGAGCGCCGGGCGACTCCACGGGGCGATGAAGAGACGCTGCTCGAGAAGACCATCAGCACCGAGGGACCGGTCAACCTCGACCAGTCCGACGCCCTGGCCGAGGCGGAATTCCACGTGGCCTACGGCCTGTACGACCAGGCGGCCGACATCCTCACCGCGGCCATTGCCCGCGACCCGTCGCGACGTGACCTGCCGCTGAAGCTCCTCGATGTCTACTTCGGCTGGGAGAACCGCGAGGGCTTCCTCAAGGAGGCCAGGGCCCTGCGTGAGCGCATCGGCACCGAGGACGATCCCGACTGGAAGCGCGTCTGCATCATGGGCAAGCAGCTGTGCCCGGGCGAGGCCCTGTTCGCCGCGGCCGCTGCACCAGGTGCCGAGGAGATGGACCTGGCGCTCGGCGGCGAGGGCAGTGGCACGGTGGACATGGAACTCGGCGGCGCCGACACCGGGCTGGATTTCGACCTGAGCGGCACGGACATGGAGGCCGACGCGAACGCGCCGACCCGGCTCTCGCGGACCTGGGGCTCTGCCCAGACCCAGGAGATCCCGACCATCGAGGCGCCCGGCCCGAGTGTGGCCTCCACCATGGAGACCCCGACCGTCGAGAGCCCGGAGCTGTCGTCGACGATGGAGACGCCGACCATCCAGACCCGCGCCGCGGGGCGCACCATGGAGACGCCGACCATCGAGGCGCCGGGCATCGGTGGCACGGCGCGCCTGCAGGGGCTTTCGGCGGAGGACGAGCACCACGACCAGACCGCGGAAATCGATCTCGAGGACCTCGGCCTCGACCTGACCGGACTCGACGAGGCTGCACGCGACGTGGCCACCGGGCTGCAGGAAACCCTGCCCTCGGGTGGCGATTCCGGCCTGGATTTCGACCTGAGCGGTGGCGCCAGCACCGGCGATGGCGAGGAAAGCACGGCCGAGATGGATGGCCGCCCCGGTACGTTGCCGGGGGATGATACCGCCGAGCAGCCCGGGATCAGCAGCGGTGACACCATGGCCACGCAGCGCCTGAGTGCCACCAGTGACGACCTGCCCGCGCTGGACATCGACCTCGACCTCGGCGGGACCGACGTCGCCGGATCCGACCTGACCTCCACGGGCATCCAGGCCCTCAGCACCGCGAGGCGCCCGGAGGACCCGACCATGACCGAGGTGGGTACCAAGCTCGACCTCGCCCGCGCCTACATCGAAATGGGCGACCCCGATGGTGCCCGCAGCATCCTCAACGAGGTGCTCGAGGAGGGTGATCAGGCGCAGAGGCAGGAAGCACGGCAGCTGCTCGACGGCTTCGACCAGTAGGCGGGCAGGCCTGCCGCTGGCGCCAGCGGGTCCGGTCCCGCGTCCGCATGCCCCGCCTGGCCATCGGCCTCGAGTACGACGGCACGCCGTTCTGCGGCTGGCAGCGCCAGCAGCATGCGCGCTCCATCCAGGCGGAAGTGGAGGCTGCGCTCTCCCGTGTCGCCGACGCGCCGATCGCCGTGGCCGCCGCGGGACGCACCGATGCCGGGGTCCATGCGCTCGGGCAGGTGGCCCATTTCGACACCGATGCGCTGCGCGGGGAGCGCGCCTGGCTGCTCGGCGCCAACAGCCTGCTGCCGCCGGAGATCGCCGTCGGCTGGGTGCGGCAGGTCAGCGGCGGATTCGACGCCCGCTACTCGGCCCTTGCCCGCACCTATCATTACCTGATCCTCGACCAGCCTGCGCGCCCGGCATTGCGCCACAACCGCGTCATGTGGGTGCGCTCGGTGCTGGACGTGGCGGCCATGCGGGCAGCCACGCCCGCGCTGCTTGGCGAGCACGATTTCAGCGCCTTTCGCGCTGCCGGATGCCAGGCGCGCTCGCCCATGCGTGAGCTGCAGAAGCTCGAGGTGCGGCGTGAGGGGTCGCTGGTGGTGGTGGAGTGCCGCGCCAATGCCTTCCTGCACCACATGGTGCGCAACATCGTCGGTTCCCTGTTGCGCATCGGCCGTGGCCTGGCAGCGCCGGAATGGCTCGCCGGGGTGCTGGCGGGCCGCGACCGGCGTGCCGCCGGCATGACAGCCGCAGCCGCGGGCCTCTACCTGAGCCAGGTTCATTACCCGGACGAACTGGAAGTGCCCAGGCCCGCCGCCTTTCGCCCCGGTGATCTGTGAACGCCAGTTGATTATCATGCACGCCACATGACCTGGTTCGAAAAACTGATGCCCTCGCGGATCAAGACGGAACGCAAGACGCGTTCCGTCCCCGAAGGCATCTGGATCAAGTGCCCCGAGTGCGGGGCCCAGCTCTACCGGGCCGAACTCGAGCGCAACCTCTACGTCTGCCCGAAGTGCGATCACCACATGCGGCTGTCGGCGCGCAGCCGGCTGGAGGTCTTTCTCGACGCCGATTCCGGCCGCGAGATCGCCGAGCGCCTCCTGCCGCAGGACCCGCTGAAGTTCCGCGACAGCAAGCGCTACCGGGACCGCCTCGCCCAGGCGCAGAAGGAAACCGGGGAGAACGACGCGCTGGTGGCGATGACCGGGCTGCTCAAGGGCCAGCCGGTGGTGGCCAGTGCCTTCGAGTTCCGCTTCATGGGCGGCTCGATGGGCTCGGTGGTGGGCGAGAAGTTCGCCCGCGCCGCCACCTACAGCCGCGACAACAAGATGCCGTTCATCAATTTTTCCGCAAGCGGCGGGGCGCGCATGCAGGAGGCGCTGTTCTCGCTCATGCAGATGGCCAAGACCAGCGCCGCGCTGGCAGCCCTGTCGGCGGCGCACATCCCGTTCATCTCTGTGCTGACCGATCCCACCACCGGCGGCGTGTCGGCCAGCCTCGGCATGCTGGGCGACATCAACATTGCCGAGCCCAGGGCGCTGATCGGCTTTGCCGGCCCGCGCGTCATCCAGCAGACCGTGCGTGAGACGCTTCCCGAGGGATTCCAGCGCAGCGAGTTCCTGCTGGAGCACGGCGCCATCGACATGATCGTCGACCGCCGGCGGATGCGCGAGGAGATCGCCGCGCTGCTGGCCAAGCTGATGAAGCGCCCGCCCCCCGAGGGCTGAGCGCGTGCCTCCCGGACGGCGTTCCCTGCAGGAGTGGCTCCACTGGCAGGAGTCGCTGCATCCACGCTGGATGGATCTCGACCTCGGCCGGGTGCGCGAGGTCCACGGCAGGCTCGCGGTGCCGCGTCCGGCCGGGCCGGTGTTCACCGTGGCCGGCACCAATGGCAAGGGGTCGACGGTGGCGCTGCTGGAGGCCTTCCTGCGCTCGGCCGGCCGGCGCACCGGCGTCTACACCTCGCCGCACCTCATCACCTACAACGAGCGCATCCGGGTGGATGGCGCCGACGTGGCCGACGACAGCCTGCTGGCCGCGTTCGGGCGCATCGAGGCGGTTCGGGACGAGGTGCCGCTCACGTTCTTCGAGTTCGGCACCCTGGCGGCGCTGCTGGTGTTTGCGGACGCCGCCTGCGACTGCTGGGTCCTCGAAGTGGGCATGGGCGGGCGGCTCGACGCCGTGAACATCGTCGAGCCCGACTATGCACTGATCACCACCGTGGGTCTCGACCACCAGGAGTTCCTCGGCGATACGGTGGAGGAGATCGCGGCCGAGAAGGCCGGCATCCTGCGGCGGGGCTGTGTCGCGCTGTACGGCGACGAGCCGGTCCCGGCAGCGGTCCGGGAAGCGGCCTTGCGGCTCGGCCTCCGGCTGCGCAGCCCCGGCGCCGGTTTCAGCCTGGCGGCCACCAGGCCCCTTTGGTCCTGGAGAGGCGAACGCCAGCTGCTGGAAGGACTGCAATACCCGCCGGGGGGCACGATCGCGCAGTTGCGCAACATCAGCCTGGTGCTGGCCGCCCTCGAGCAGCATGACGCCAGGCTCATTGCCGGGGCAGCGGCCGTCAACGCCATCATCGCCACCGCCCGCCCGCCGGGACGGTTCCAGCTGCTGCGGCGCGAGCACGAGTGGGTGCTGGACGTGGCGCACAACCCGCAGGCGGTGGCGACGCTGCGCGAGCAGCTGGCGACGTTGCCGCAGGCGGCGCATACCACCGTGGTGATCGGCCTGCTCGGCGACAAGAGCCTGGAAGCCTTCGTCGCCTCGCTTGGGGACCTGGCCAGCCGTTGGGTGACCTGCAGCGTCGACGATCCGCGCGCCCGCGATGGCGCCAGCATCGCTGCAAGGTTGCGCGACCTCGCTGTCGTCGACGTCGTCGCCGCAGGCACCGTCATCGATGCACTGGAGCAGGCGCGTGCCCTGGCACCTGCCGGTGGCCGCATTGTCGTCTGTGGTTCCTTCCGCGTGGTCGGCCCCGCGCTCCGGTGGCTTGGCATATACTGACGGCCGGCCTGGGGGGCGCGTTTTCATGGAGCGAAAACTGCAGGAGCGGATGATCGGTGCAACCGTCCTGGTGATTGCCCTCGTCATTATCGGCCCGCTGGTGCTCGATGGCGGACCGCAGCGCGAACTGGACACGGACGCCATTCCCGGCCAGCGCAGCGACGAGCTTCACACCCACACGTTCGACTTGCGCGCACCGGATGCCACTGCGGCAGCGGCCGTGACGGCCACGCCCGCGCCGGCCCTTGCACCCGCCGCGGGCCCGGCCCCGGCAGCCGCGCCGCCCGTGCAAGCCGGCCCTGCCGAGCCCGCCGGGACGCCGACGGAAGCGCCGGTCGTGGAGCCGCCGCCCCCGGTCGTGAAGCCGCCGCCCACGAAGGTCGCGGCTGCGGAGCCCCCGGTAGCCGCTGCCGCGGCTCCATCGGCCCCGCGCCCGGAGGCCGGCGGCACCTGGCTGGTCCAGGTCGGCACGTTCAGCCAGAAGCGCAACGCGGACAAGCTGGTGGCAACGCTCAAGGCCCGGGGCTTTGCCGCATCACTCAGCACCTCGGCCAGCGGCGGCCGCACGCTCCACCGGGTCCGCGTGGGGCCTGCAGGCAGCCGTGAGTCAGCCACTGCCCTGGCGGGACGTCTTGCCGCGGCAGGCCACCCCGGGCAGCCCGTGGCGCAATGAGGAATACGGGAAGATGACGACCCTGGACTACGCCTTGATCCTCATCGTCGCCGGATCGGCGGCGGTAGGGCTCTTCCGCGGCCTGTTCCGCGAAGCGATGTCGCTGGCGACCTGGATCGCGGCCGTGTGGGCGGCGGGACGGTATTCGGACTGGCTGGTGCCCTACATGGCCCGCTGGATCGAGAGCCCGGTGCTGGATCTCTGGGCCGCACGACTGGTGGTGCTCATTGGCGTGCTGCTGCTGGGGGGCATCCTCACCTGGCTGGTATCCATGGCGCTGCACGCCGGCCGGCTTGGCGGCCCCGACCGCGCGGCCGGCATGGCCTTTGGCGTCGCGCGCGGCGTGCTGCTGGCGGGAGTGGTGCTGGTGGTGCTGCGCGTGGCCGGACTGGACCGCGAACCTTGGTGGCAGGGGTCGAAACTGGTACCGTATGCGGCGCCCGTGGCCGACGCCCTGCGAGAGGTGGCGGAACACGGCCTCGACAGGCCGGGATCGCTGTCGACCCCGCAGCCGGGGGACCGGCTACCCGGCCGGATCGGTACCTAGGAGCGCTTCAGCGTGTGTGGCATCGTCGGCATCGTGGCGCAGCGGCCGGTCAACCAGGCGCTGTATGACGCGCTGACGGTGCTCCAGCACCGCGGCCAGGATGCCGCCGGCATCAGTACCGAACACGAAGGCACGCTCTACAGCCGCAAGGCGCTCGGCCTCGTGCGCGACGTGTTCCAGGAACGCCACATGCTGCGCCTCAAGGGCAACATGGGCATCGGCCATACGCGCTACCCGACTGCCGGCTGCTCGAGTTCCTCGGAAGCCCAGCCGTTCTACGTGAATTCGCCCTACGGCATCTGCCTCGCCCACAACGGCAACCTCACCAACGCAACCGAGCTCAAGGAACTGCTGGTGAACAACGACCGGCGTCACCTGAACACCGGCTCGGACACCGAGGCACTCCTCAACGTCTTCGCCGACGAGCTGCAGCGGCAGAACGGCGCGACGCTCACGCCGCAGGCGGTGTTCGCCGCGGTGGCCGGCGTGCACCGGCGCTGCCGCGGCGGCTATGCCGTGGTGGCCATGATCCTCGGCCACGGCATCGTCGCCTTCCGCGACCCGAACGGCATCCGTCCAGTGTGCCTCGGCCAGAGGAACGGCGAGGAGGGCATCGAGTACATGGTGGCCTCCGAGAGCGTGGCCATGGACGCGCTGGACTTCCGCCTCGTGGGTGACATTACCCCGGGCGAGGCGGTGTACATCGAGGCCGACGGACGGCTGCACCGCCACCAGTGCGGCGGCCCGCGCAGCTACACCCCCTGCATCTTCGAGTTCGTCTACTTTGCTCGTCCCGATTCCATCATCGACCGCATCTCCGTCTACAAGTCCCGGTTGCGCATGGGCGAGCGCCTGGCGGAGAAGATCCTGCGCGAGCGGCCGCAGCACGATATCGACGTGGTCATTCCCATCCCGGACTCCAGCCGTACCAGTGCGCTCGAGGTGGCCCACCGCCTCGGCGTGAAGTACCGGGAGGGATTCATCAAGAACCGCTACATCGGCCGCACCTTCATCATGCCCGGCCAGGCGCTGCGCCGGCAGTCGGTGCGCCGCAAGCTCAACGCCATCGACCTCGAGTTCCGCGACAAGAACGTGCTGCTGGTCGACGATTCCATCGTGCGCGGCACGACCTCGCGGCAGATCATCGAGATGGCGCGGGAAGCCGGTGCGCGCCGCGTGTACTTCGCCTCGGCATCGCCCCCGGTGCGTTATCCCAACGTCTACGGCATCGACATGCCGGTGACCCGCGAGCTGGTGGCCGCCGGTCGTTCGGAGGAGGAGGTGGCGCGCTTCATCGGCGCCGACTGGCTGATCTACCAGGACCTCGATGACCTGGTGCGTGCGGTGCGTTACGACAACGGCGACATCGCCGAATTCGATACCTCCTGCTTCTCGGGGCGCTACGTGACCGGTGATGTCAGTCCGGCCTACCTGGCGCGGCTCGAGGCCGAGCGCTGTGACGATGCCCGGACCTCACGCGAGCCGGCCATCGACGACGGCCATGACGACGATGCCGCCGGAGTCGACGAGTTCCCGTCACGTCCGCGCGCCGGTGTGGCCTGAAACCGCCTGATGCGCAGCCTCGCCTGCGGTAGCCGCTGAGCCAGCCATGGCTGCGCCGCGCATCTTCATCATCGATGACCATGCCGATTTCCGGCGGCTGCTGGGGCATCACATTTCAGCGCGCTGGCCGGCTGCGGAGCTGCAGTACTACGACCCGGTGATCTCCGGCCGGCTGCCGCTGGCGTTCTCCGGCGCCGGCAGTGATGTCGTGCTGCTCGGCCATCCGGCGGCTCACGGCGATGCCCTGGACTGGCTGCGCCAGCTGCGTCGTGTGCCGCGTTTTCCACCGGTGATCTTTCTCGGCAACGGCGATGAGCGGCAGATCGTCGCCGCCATCAAGGCCGGCGCCGAGGACTACATCGCCAAGGCGACGCTGAGCCACTCGCGGCTGGTGGAGGCGCTGGAGGGAGTACTGCCGGGCGGCAAGGGCCACGAGGCGGGCAGGACGCGCCTGCCGGCAGCGGCGCCGGGGACGGTGCCGGGCTTGCCCGGCTACGAGCTGGTCCGCAGCCTGAGCGAGGGCGACATCTCCTCGGTCTATCTCGGGAGGGAACGCGCCGGAGGCCGCACTGCCGTGCTCAAGGTGTTGCGCCAGGTGCCGGATGCCGGCACCGACAAGCACTTCGACCGCTTCCTGCAGGAGTACGAGCTCATCGCGCGCATCGATCATCCCAACGTCGTGCGCATCTTCGATCTCGGGGTCGCCGACGACCATGCCTACATTGCCATGGAGTACTGCAGCCGCGGCAGCCTCAAGCGGCGCATCACCGCGGGCATGAGCAGCGAGCAGGCCTTCGCATGGATGCGGGTCATCGCCGGCGCGCTCGCGGCGCTGCACGCCGTGGGCATCTACCACCGGGACCTGAAGCCCACGAACGTCATGTTCCGCGAGGATGACAGTCTGGTGCTGATCGACTTCGGGCTCGCCAAGCAGGCCCAGTTCAAGGCGGGCATCACCGGCACCGGTGCGATTTTCGGCACGCCGTACTACATGAGTCCCGAACAGGGCAATGGCAGCATCGTCGACCAGCGCAGCGACATCTACAGCCTTGGCGTGGTGTTCTACGAGATGCTGACCGGAACCAAGCCGTTCGACGGGGAGGTGGCGATGGCGGTCATCATCCAGCACCGCGAGGCGCCGGTGCCCCGCCTGCCAGGTACCCTGGCCCGCTTCCAGCCCGCCATCGACCGCATGCTGGCCAAGCAGCCCGATGACCGCTTCCAGTCCGCCGAGGAGATCCTTGCCTGGCGTCCCGCCAACCTGGCCGTGGCTTCAGCCGAAGGCGCGTGAGTGCAGCTCGGGGCCTGTCGCCGACCAGGCGAGCACGCTGCCCTGTTCGTACCAGTCCCCCAGCACCGCCCTGGTCGCCGGCTTGCCATCGATCTCCAACCGGTGGATGGCAGGCCGGTGCGTGTGGCCGTGCACCAGGGTGCGGACTCCAGCCTGGCGCATGGCATCGGCAACGGTCGCTGCATTGACATCCATGAACGCTGCCGGCCGGCCGATGGCATGACGCCGGCTGCGCCGCCGGCCCTCGGCCCCGGCGGCGCGTCGCCATGACCGCGGCAGGGAAAGGAACAGCCGCTGCAGCCAGGGATTGCTGATGCGCTTGCGGTAGCGCTGGTACGAGTGGTCATCGGTGCACAGCAGGTCGCCGTGCATCAGCAGCACAGGCTCGCCGCCGACCTCTTGCACGCAGGGATCAGGCAGCAGGCGCGCCCCGGTCATGGCGGCGAAACGCGGCCCGAGGAGGAAGTCGCGGTTGCCGCGCATCACGCTGCAGGCGTTGCCGGCACGCGTGTAGGCAGCGAGCGCGCCGGTCACCTCGCGCGCCAGCGGCCGGTCGTCGTCGTCGCCGATCCAGAATTCGAAGAGGTCGCCGAGGATGTAGAGGTGACTGGCGTCACGGGCATCGCCTGCGAGGAAGTCGCGGAAGGCGGCCGTGGCACGCGGCCTCCCGGCGTCGAGGTGCAGGTCCGAGACGAACAGGGCGCCGGTCACGGCTCCGGGTCCGGGAGTACCACCACCTTGCGGATGACGACCGGCTTTACGGGTACATCGGCCAGGTCGTTGCGCACGCTGGTGGCGCGGTGGCCGATGTCATCGACCACCTCCATGCCCTCGGTCACCTCGCCGAAGACCGCATAGCCCCAGCGGGTGGGCTTGGGGTCCAGTGTCACGTTGTCCGCCAGGTTGAAGTAGAACTGGGCATCGGCGGAGTGGGGGTCGGCACTGCGTGCCATGGCGATCGTGCCGCGGTGGTTCGACAGCCCGTTGCCGGATTCATTGGCGATGGACGGGCGTGCCGGCTTCAGCGTCAGGTCCTCCTGGTAGCCGCCGCCCTGGATGATGAAGCCGGTGACGACGCGGTGGAAGATCGTGCCGGTGTAGAAGCCGTCGGTGGCGTACTGCAGGAAGTTCTTCACGGAGAGTGGCGCGCGTTCGGGCTCGAGCTGCACGACGATGTTGCCGGCGCTGGTCTCGATGCGCACCCGCGGCGGCGCGGCCAGCACGGTGCCACCGAGCATTGCCAGGGCCAGGGCCAACCAGGCGCGCGGGCGGCAACGGCAGGGGCGCATCAGGCTACTCCGGCGCGGCTGCCCGGGGCCACGTCGAGCAGGCTGGTGCCGGCGATGGCGGCGCTCAGCGTGTTCTGCAGCAGGGTTGCCACGGTCATTGGTCCGACGCCCCCCGGCACCGGCGTGATCCAGGAGGCGCGTTCGCTGGCGGAAGCGAAATCAACGTCACCGGCGAGCTTGCCATCGGGCAGGCGCGTGATGCCGATGTCCAGCACCACCGCGCCGGGCCTGATCCACTCCCCGGGAATCAGCCGTGGCTTGCCGACGGCCACGGCCAGGATGTCGGCGCTCCCCACGCAGGCAGGCAGGTCGCGCGTGAAGCGGTGGGCAACGGTGGTGGTGGCTCCGGCCAGCAGGAACTCCAGCGCCAACGGGCGACCGACATGGTTTGAGGCGCCGACGACCACGGCATGCTGACCCTTCGGCTCCACGCCGATCCGCCGCAGCAGGGTCATGACGCCGAATGGCGTGCACGGGCGCAGCATCGGGATGCGCTGGGCGAGCCGGCCGACGGTATACGGGTGGAAGCCATCGACATCCTTGACCGGATCGATGTGCTCGATGACCGCCGGCTCGTTGATGTGGGCGGGCAGAGGAAACTGTACCAGGATGCCGTCGATGGCCGGGTCGTCGTTCAGCCTGGCGATGAGGGCGAGGAGCTCCGCCTCGCTGGTACTGGCCGGCAGATCGTAGTCCCGGGCGGCGATGCCGACCTCCTCGCAGGCGGTGCGCTTGTTGCGCACGTAGATGTGCGAGGCCGGATCGTTGCCCACCAGGATCACCGCCAGGCCGGGAGCCCTGTGGCCCGCGGCGCAGCGTGCCTCGATGCGCGCGCGGATCTCCGTACGGATCTCCCGGGAAATCGCGCGTCCATCGATGAGTCGGGCGGGCATGGCGCGGGCCTGGGCTTCCTGCTGCCGGAAGGTTGGATTGGGCGCACACCATACCAGACGCGGCCGGCGCCACAAGGCGATGCCGGGAAAGCGCCGTGGATTTGACGGAGCCGGGACGCCTCCTTATGATCCTGCCCGCCCGAGGGCGGGGCCGCTATAATGGGCCGGTACGAGGTCCGGCGAGCCGGCGAATCGGGGCATGGCGCAGTCTGGTAGCGCATCTGCTTTGGGAGCAGAGGGTCGGCGGTTCGAATCCGTCTGCCCCGACCACTTTCCCGGCTGGCAGCGCCCGCGGCGGGCGCATTTCCGGGACGCGGCTGGAGCAGGGCGCCTGTAGCTCAACGGATAGAGCACCGGCCTTCTAAGCCGGGGGTTGCAGGTTCGATTCCTGCCAGGCGCGCCATTTGCAGCGCGCGGGCGGGAATGTTGGCGATGGTGGACGTAGCTCAGTTGGTAGAGCCCCGGATTGTGATTCCGGCCGTCGTGGGTTCGAGTCCCATCGTCCACCCCAGTTCGGCGAGAAAGGCCGCTGCAAGGGCGGCACTGAAACGGTACAGGCTGGCGTGGGTCGTTAGCTCAATTGGTAGAGCAGCGGACTCTTAATCCGTTGGTTGTAGGTTCGATTCCTACACGACCCACCAGTTTCGCATGGAGACATGCTGCCCAGAGGGTGGCACCATGCCTCCCTGCCCTTCAACGGTCCGCTGACATGGCAAAGCGCTTCAGGGTCGGCGATCACGTGTCCTGGAACTCCGAGGCCGGGCGTGTGCGTGGCCGGATCATCAAGGTCCATGTCCGCGACGTGGTCTTCAAGGGCTATACGCACCACGCCAGCACGGACGAGCCGCAGTACGAGATCCGGAGCGACCAGACCGACCACGTTGCCATGCACAAGGGGCGGGTCCTGCGGAAATTGCGCAGCCGAGTCGACTAGAGTTCCATGGCCTGCACCAGGCGGCGCAGTTCCACCACCAGTGACTTCTCGAACCACGGGTTCTGCGCCAGCCATGGCTGGTTGCGCGGGGACGGATGCGCCAGCGGCAGGTAACCCAGCGGCAGATATTCTTTCCAGGCCCGGACCGTCCTGCCCAGCGTGGCCTTGCGCCGTGGCCCGAGGTAATACGCCTGCGCGTACTGCCCGATCAGCAGGGTCAGGGCGATGTCGGGCAAGTGGGCATCCAGCCTGCCATGCCAGCGCGGGGCGCATTCCGGCCTCGGCGGACTGTCGCCGGATGCGGCCTTGCCCGGATAGCAGAAGCCCATCGGCACGATGGCGATCTTGCGCGGGTCGTAGAACTGCTCGCGTGTCAGCCCGAGCCAGTCGCGCAGCCGGTCACCGGAGGCGTCGTTCCACGGAATGCCGGTCTCGTGCACCTTGCGGCCGGGTGCCTGGCCGACAATGCGCAGGCGCGCATGGCGATGCGCCTGCAGCACGGGGCGCGGGCCGTGGGGCAGGGCTGACGCGCAATGCGTGCATCGGCGGATGCGGGCCAGCAGCTGTGGCAGCGTCTCCGGCATCGCCGCTTACAGCAGGCTGGCTTGCTGCGGCGGGTAGGAGATCGCCGTGCCGTCGACGCGTGCAAAAGGCGTCAGCCGGTGTTCACGGCAGCTGCCGGCCGGGAGTATCTCGATGACCGGGATGCCATGCACGCAGAGCGCATCGGCCACCAGCGAGCGATGGCAGCGCCAGGGAACGGCTTCCGCGCACATGATCGCCACCCGGCGCTCGCGGCTTGCATCGATCAGCGAGCCCAGTGCCTGCTGGAACGATGCCGTCTGCATGTAGTCGGCGTAGCCACGGAAGCTCTTGTTCCGCCAGCCGGTATTGGCCGAGTCCCTGCGGGCGTGCCGGAGCCCGCCCAGGGCCGGCATCGGCAGGTAGTCGATGGCCTCCGCCCGCAGGCTCGCCGCAAGGGCATCGCTGTTGAACTGCGGGTTGTGCCGCGAGCGCGGCACCGTGCGGATATCGGCCAGGCATGCGATGCCATAGGACCGCAGCAGGTCGATGAACTGCCCGATCGGCAGCGTCGAGTGCCCGACCGTGAATATGGTGCCTGCGCGCCACGGCCCGTGCTGCGGTGCAGGCTGCCTGCTCATCGTCCTGGCCGCGGTGGATGATGGTTTCGCATCGATAGCATCATACCTGATCGGGGTGTGCCGGGCTCCGCAGGCCTGGTACTGCGCTGGTGGTCTGCAGCACGCTGCAGTTGCGTCGCCGCTGGACGTGGTGTGCTTCTCGACGCGTGGTATGTTGCCAGGGATACTGGCCACCAGGGAGGATGCGCCATGAACAAGGGATCAGCGGCCGGACCTGGAGACAGGCTGCTGCCGGGTGCCTTGTCGCGATGGGAATGGGAGGGAGGCAGCCTGGCTCCGGAACCGGAGCGCTACACCCGGCCGACGTCCGCGGATCTCGCCGGGGCCGGTGCCCGGCAGGACGGAGTTGAGAACGTCAGCAACCGCCCCGGCGCCGCCGGGCGCCGGGGCAGGACGGGTTGAGCGTGGGGCTGGGTATCAGCGCACCGGCAGGCTAGGGCTTGCCGATGCCGACGTCGTTGGGCCGGCGGTTATCGACGATGGCGCCGATCATCCAGCGATCATCCTTGCGCACCATCAGGTACACCTCGACGAACGCATCGGTCTTCTTCTCTGCCTTGTCGGCCCGCTCGGTCACGGTGGTGACTTTCGTCCAGACGGTGGCGATGTCGCCTTCGGCCCGGGTATCGAGGATTTCGGCCTTCCGGCTGTAGACCTTGGTGGCGGAGATCAGCACCGAGCCGACCATCATCCAGTGGGTGCGAAGTTCGGTGGTCAGGCTCTCGGATTGCTCGCCGCCGGTTCCGGGATGGGCGGGCCGCAGGCTGAACTGAACACTGCCAGGGGCGAAATACGCTGTCGCCTTCTCGAGGTCGCGCCCGGTCACGGCGGCATTGAATGCGGTGACGACTGCGGCCGCATCCGCGGCATCCTTGCCGCCGGTGGCGGACCATGCGGCAGGCGAGAACAGTACGGTGGCGAGGGCGGCCGTGGTGGCCAGACGGATCCATGGGAACATCAGGTCTCTCCGTTGTGGGTTGTGCGCTTCAGGTCCCGGCTCTTTGCCGGCGGACGGTATCGATGAATGCCTCATCCACGAGGACTACCCCGTGCTGGTGAGCTGCGGCGATGATCCGCTCCAGCACTGTCTGCAGGAAAGGGCGGGGGACATCGGTGAGACGGCGGCACGCGGCATCGCTGAATCGTACCGTCTCGTCGAGCCGGTTGGCGAGGTAAATTACCGCCCGCAGTTCGTTGCCCGGCACCGCGGGGGCGGCGATGCGAAACGGCTTGCCGTGCTCGGCAAACCAGAATTCCCCTCGCGCACGAAAGCCGTAGAAGATCGGCAGGTTGGGGAAATTCCGGCCCTCTTCGACGCCGGCGCGGAATTCCGGCTTGAGCAGTATGTTGTCGATCCGCAGCACGAACTTGCCCGTTCCGGGATCGCCAGGCGCCGGCGGCCCCATCTCGACCTGCATCGTGTCGTCCCAGGTGCACTCGAACACCTGCACGGCCTCGGCAATGATCTGCGGGAACTCCCGATCGTCCTGGCCCGCGGCCTGCGGCGACGGTCTCAGCCTGAACGGGTTGGCCTTGCGCTTCGCCTCGGGCGACTGGCCCGGGTAGCCGAGCTGCGTGACACTGCGCAACAGGCCTGCGTCGAACTCGATGTAGTTCAATGCACAGCGCCTGCTGCGACGGATGTTGGCGGCGGTGGCACTGCCCGGGCGGCTGATCAGCAGCATGGCGTAGGGTTCGGTGACGTTGAACGGGAAGCAGAGGGCGTGGGGGCCTATGCCGGTCTCACCGCCTTCATCCACGGATGTGACCAGCGCAAAGGACATCGGCAGGAAGGCGCAGCTCTGGTAGAAATTGTCGCGGGCTCCGAGGCGCACGAAGTCCGCGGGCTGCTCGTTGTCGTCGCTGTTCATGCGGCCTCCTGCTGCAGAGCGCGTTCAATAGCACACCGGCCGGTGTCGGCGACTGATCTGGGTCAGGCGGACAGGAAGGGCGCAACGCACTGGCAGGTCACATCTAGAAAAGCATCTTAAGTGATTGTCAGGTAATGAGTTAATATCTGCCGTATCGAGGACATGGGCGATCAGCGCCCGGCCGGGTCAGCCGCGGAGCGGGCGAGTCCCTGTGCGGCATCCGAAGTGGGCGCGGGAACTGCACCGCATCCCGGAGGCGCCAGGGCACTTCGCTATAATGGCAGCTGCCGCCGGATGGCGCGGCCGACGCGCGAAAGTGGCGGAACTGGTAGACGCGCAGGATTTAGGTTCCTGTGGGGCAACCCGTGAGAGTTCGAGTCTCTCCTTTCGCACCACGCGAGCAGTCGGCCCCGTTTCCCGCGTGACGCAAACTAGCTGAAGAGGAACGAACTTTGACGGACGTGCAGGTTTCATTGGAGACGGGAGCGGGACTGGAACGGCGACTGCGGATCCGGGTGCCGGCATCCCGCGTGGAGCAGGAACTGGACGCGCGGTTCAGGTCAGCCGCCCGGACCGTGCGGCTCAAGGGCTTCCGCCCCGGCAAGGTTCCGGACGGCGTGGTGCGGCAGCGCTTCGGGCCGCAGATCCGCCAGGAAGTCATCCAGGACATGGTCCAGTCCAGCTATTCCGAGGCCATCGCCCGCGAGAAGCTGCGGCCAGCGGGCAGCCCGCGCATCGAGAGCGAGCCCGAGGTACCCGGTGAGGGCATCGCCTACACCGCCATCTTCGAGGTCTACCCGGAGTTCAGCGTCGCCGGAGTCGACAGCATGGTTGTCGAGAGGGCCGAGGTCACCGTCACCGAGGCCGACATCGATCAGACCATCGAGCGGCTGCGGCGGCAGCGGGGCCAGTGGCAGCCGGCAGGCCGGGCAGCCGCAGCCGGGGATCGCGTGGTCGTGGATTTCTCCGGCACGCTCAGGGGTGAACCGGTGGAGGGTGGCAAGGCCGAACGCTTCGCCGTCGTGATCGGTGAAGGCCGCATGCTGGCCGGGTTCGAATCCGGTCTCATCGGCACCACCGAGGGGACCGACAAGACCTTCGACGTGGCATTCCCCGACGACTACTACGAGGAAAAGCTGCGGGGCCAGACGGTGACCTTCCAGGTGCACGTCCACGAGGTGACGGCGCTGGAGTTGCCGGCGGTGGATGCGGATTTCTTCCGCCAGTTCGATGTTGCCAGCGGCGACCTGGCCGAATTCCGCAGGCTGGTTCGCGAGAACCTGGAGCGGGAAGCGCTGGCCAAGGTACAGGCGGAGATGCGCCGCCAGCTCATCGAGCAGCTGTTGGCGGCCAATCCGGTGGATGTGCCTGCGGTCATGGTGTCCCGCGAAGCGGCCAGCCTGCAGTCCGAGGCTGCGCGCAGCGTTGGCGCGGCTCAGGGCCAGGCGGGCGGTGCCTACGACGAGGTGGCACGACGGCGGGTTCGCGTCGGCCTGATCCTCAGTGAGCTGGTCAGGGAGCAGTCCATCGTCGCCGACCCGGTGCGGATCGAGCAGAAACTGGACGATCTATGCCGCAGCTACGACCAGCCCGCCGAGGTGCGCAGGCTCTACCAGCAGAATCCCGACCTGATGGCCCAGGTCGAGAATTCGGTGATCGAGGAGCAGGTCATGGCCTGGCTCATGGACAAGGCCAGGATCACCACCCGGAGCGTCGCTTTCGGGCAGCTGATGGGCGTATAGAAAGGAACACATGAACCGCATGGATACCCAGGCACTCAACCTCGTACCGATCGTGGTCGAACAGACCGCGCGCGGCGAGCGCTCCTACGACATCTACTCCCGCCTCCTGAAGGAGCGCGTGGTGTTCATGGTCGGGCCGGTGGAGGACTACACCGCCAACGTGGTGGTTGCGCAGCTGCTGTACCTCGAGTCCGAGAATCCCGACAAGGACATCCACCTCTACATCAATTCGCCGGGCGGCTCGGTGAGCGCCGGCCTTTCCATCTATGACACCATGCAGTTCATCAAGCCCGACGTCGGCACCATCTGCGTGGGCCAGGCCGCCAGCATGGGGGCTGTGCTGCTGGCCGGCGGTGCCAAGGGCAAGCGTCACTGCCTGCCGCACTCGCGGGTGATGATCCACCAGCCCCTCGGCGGCTTCCAGGGCCAGGCGGAGGACTTCGACCGCTATGCCAAGGAGATCCTGCAGACCCGCTCGCGCCTCAACGACATCCTGGCTTCGCATACCGGGCAGCCGCTGGAACGCATCGAGAAGGATACCGACAGGGACTACTTCATGAGCGGCGAGGAAGCCGCGGCGTACGGCATCATCGACACGGTGCTGGCGCGGCGTGCCACGGTCGACGTGCCAGGCAGCGGCCCGGCCTGAGGCCATTATCCGGAAACGCGACTTGCGTGCTTTGCGCCGGTTGCTCGGTGCGTGATATATACCGGCAGGAAGCCGGGACGTTGGCGCCGGCCAGCTGATTGGCCGGCGACACTGGAACCGAGGGTGATATGTCGAACGAGACGCGCGGACGAAACGACGACGGCAAGCTGCTCTATTGCTCGTTCTGCGGCAAGAGCCAGCACGAGGTCCGCAAGCTCATTGCGGGCCCGTCGGTGTTCATCTGCGACGAATGCGTGGAGCTCTGCAACGACATCATCCGCGAGGAGCTCGAGGACCGCACGGAGCAGCGAGGCACGAAGCTGCCGAAGCCGCACGAGATCAAGGGTGTTCTTGATGAGTACGTCATCGGCCAGGAACGCGCCAAGAAGGTGCTCTCGGTCGCCGTCTACAACCACTACAAGCGCCTGGAGAGCCGCTCGGGCGAGGGTGGCAAGAAGGACGTCGAGATATCCAAGAGCAACATCCTGCTGATCGGTCCGACCGGTTGCGGCAAGACGCTGCTGGCGGAAACGCTGGCGCGGCTGTTGAACGTGCCGTTCACCATCGCCGATGCGACCACGCTCACCGAGGCAGGCTATGTCGGCGAGGATGTCGAGAACATCATCCAGAAGCTGCTGCAGAAGTGCGACTACGATGTCGAGAAGGCCCAGACGGGCATCGTCTATATCGACGAGATCGACAAGATCTCGCGCAAGTCGGACAACCCGTCGATCACCCGGGACGTTTCCGGCGAAGGTGTGCAGCAGGCACTGCTCAAGCTGATCGAGGGAACCGTTGCCTCCGTGCCGCCGCAGGGCGGCCGCAAGCACCCGCAGCAGGAGTTCCTGCAGGTCGACACCACCAACATTCTCTTCATCGTCGGTGGCGCGTTTGCCGGCCTGGAGAAGATCATCCGCAAGCGGTCCCAGACTGGCGGCATCGGTTTCGTGGCGGAGATCAGGAGCAGCGCCGATGAACCCAGCATCGGCCAGCTGCTGACTGATGTCGAGCCTGAGGACCTGATCAAATACGGGCTCATCCCGGAGTTCGTGGGCCGGCTGCCCGTGGTCGCGACCCTGGACGAACTGGACGAGAAGGCGCTGGTCAGCATCCTCGTGGATCCACGCAATGCGCTGACCAAGCAGTACCACAAGCTCTTCGAGATGGAGGGCTGCGAGCTGGAATTCCGTGATGACGCGCTGCGCGCCGTGGCGCAGAAGGCCATGCAGCGCAAGACCGGTGCCCGCGGCCTGCGCACCATCCTCGAAAGCGTGCTGCTCGATACCATGTACGAGCTGCCATCCATGACCAGCGCGCGCAAGGTGGTGGTCGACGAGGCGGTCATCCTCGGCGAGACCCGGCCCTACGTGATCCACGAGTCCGACGAGACCGCCGCGCCCAGGCAGGCCGTCGAGGACGAGCGCCTGCGCGCCGGCTCCGGCCGGTCCTGATCTACCGGGCAGGCTCCGCCACGATGGCGGGGCAGCATTGATTCCAGGGATGATGGAGAGGCAGATGTCCGAAGACCAGCCGCAGTTCCGCAAGAGCGTGCCGATCCTCCCGCTGCGCGACGTCGTGGTCTATCCCCACATGGTGATCCCGCTGTTCGTGGGCCGCCAGAAGTCGATCGTCGCGCTGGACATCGCCATGAATGCCGGCAAGCAGATCCTGCTGGTGGCGCAGAAGCAGGCAGATGTCGATGACCCTGGCCTGGGCGATATCTACGCGGTTGGCACCCTGGCGACAATCCTGCAGCTGCTGAAGCTGCCCGATGGCACCGTCAAGGTGCTGGTGGAGGGCGGCTCGCGGGCACGGCTACTGGAGTGCTACGCCGGCGAGCACTTCGCCGCCGACATCGAACTGGTCGCCGATGACGGCAGCGTCGAGGCCCGGGAACTCGACGTGCTCCGGCGCTCGATCGTCTCCCAGTTCGAGAACTACGTGAAGCTGAACAAGAAGGTGCCGCCGGAGATCCTGACGTCACTCGCCGGTATCGACCAGCCGGGCCGCCTCGCCGACACCGTGGTGGCCCATATGTCGCTGAAGCTCGAGGCCAAGCAGAAGGTGCTGGAGATCAACGGTGTGCGCGAGCGGCTCGAGCACGTGCTCGGCCTCGTGGACACCGAGATCGACATGCTGCAGATCGAGAAGCGCATCCGCGGCCGTGTCAAGCAGCAGATGGAGAAGAGCCAGCGGGAGTATTACCTCAACGAGCAGATGAAGGCGATCCAGAAGGAACTCGGCGACATGGAAGATGCGCCGAACGAGATCGCGGAGCTGGAACAGAAGATCGCCAGGGCCGGCATGTCGCAGGAGGCGCGCGACAAGGCCACCTCGGAGCTCAACAAGCTGAAGATGATGTCGCCCATGTCGGCCGAAGCCACCGTGGTGCGCAATTACATCGACTGGCTGGTCAAGTCGCCCTGGCGCAGCCGGACGAAGATCAACCGCGACCTGCGCCATGCGGAAGCCGTGCTGGAAACCGATCACTACGGCCTGGAGAAGGTGAAGGAACGCATCCTCGAGTACCTTGCCGTCCAGCAGCGCGTGCGCAAGACCAAGGGGCCAATCCTCTGCCTGGTGGGCCCGCCGGGTGTCGGCAAGACCTCGCTCGGCCAGAGCATTGCCCGCGCAACGAACCGCAAGTTCATCCGCATGTCGCTGGGCGGCGTGCGCGACGAGGCGGAGATCCGCGGGCACCGCCGCACCTATATCGGCTCGATGCCTGGCAAGATCATCCAGAACCTGGCGAAGACCGGGGTACGCAACCCGCTTTTCCTGCTGGACGAGGTCGACAAGATGTCGACGGATTTCCGCGGCGATCCGTCCTCCGCCCTGCTGGAGGTCCTCGATCCGGAGCAGAACGCCACCTTCAACGATCATTACCTCGAGGTTGACTTCGATCTCTCCGACGTGATGTTCGTGTGCACCGCCAATACGCTCAATATCCCGGCGCCATTGCTCGACCGCATGGAAGTCATCCGTATCCCCGGATACACGGAGGACGAGAAGCTCAACATTGCGCGCAACTACCTGATACCCAAGCAGATGAAGGCCAACGGGCTGAAGGAGCGCGAACTGGTCATCGGTGACGCTGCCATCCGCGATGTGATCCGCTACTACACCCGCGAATCCGGCGTCCGCAACCTCGAGAGGGAGGTTGCCAAGATCTGCCGCAAGGTCGTCAAGAGCCTGTTGCTCAAGCCCCGTGAAGGCCAGATCCAGATCGGCCCGCGTGGCCTGGACAAGCACCTTGGCGTGCGCCGATTCCGCTATGGTCGTGCCGAGGAAACCAGCCAGGTCGGTCAGGTGACCGGCCTTGCCTGGACTGAGGTTGGTGGTGAGTTGCTGACCATCGAGGCCGCGGTGGTGCCCGGCAAGGGCAAGCTCATCCATACCGGTCAGCTTGGCGACGTCATGCAGGAATCCATCCAGGCGGCCACCACCGTGGTGCGCAGCCGCGCCAGGGTTCTCGGCATCGATGAGGATTTCCACCAGCGTTTCGATCTTCACGTGCACGTGCCGGAAGGAGCGACCCCGAAGGATGGGCCCAGCGCAGGCGTCGGCATGTGCACGGCGCTGGTCTCGGCGCTGACGGGCATCCCGGTGCGCGCGGATGTTGCCATGACTGGCGAAATCACGCTGCGCGGTGAAGTGCTGCCGATCGGTGGCCTCAAGGAGAAGTTGCTGGCTGCACACCGTGGCGGCATCACCACCGCGCTCATCCCCAAGGACAACGAGAAGGACCTCGCTGAAATCCCGAAAAACATCAAGGACAAGCTGCGGATAATTCCGGTGCGATGGATGGACGAGGTGCTGCAGTTGTCACTGCAGCGGCTGCCGATGCCAAAGTCGGCGGATCCCGCGCCTTCCGGGGAAGCACCGGCGAAGAGCGAGGCCGGCTCCGGCGAGGTGCGCGCGCATTAGCGGCGGGCCGGTCGCTTTGGTTGACAGCGGTTTTTCGGCCTTGGTATAAGATTGCGGACCTCACCGGTCGCGGCGCTGCCTGTCTGCAGCGTGTTTCCTGCCAAGAACCCGCGTTGCCTGGACATGCGCGAAGGAATCGGCATCGGCCGGTGGGTGTGTTCGGGGGACGTCGCCGTGATCGGTGGCGTGCGGTTCCAGGGCAATCGTCGCGTTAAGGAATTTTCCATGAACAAGGGTGATCTGATCGATGCCGTTTCCGGCGAAGCCGGCCTGTCCAAGGCCGATGCATCGAGGGCGGTCGAGTCCGTGATTTCGGCCATTACCAGGGCGTTGAAGGACGGCAATCAGGTCTCCCTGGTCGGGTTCGGTACCTTCACCGTGAAGACGCGTGCTGCCCGTACCGGCCGCAATCCCCGCACCGGGGACGCCATCGAGATCCGGGCCAGCAGGATTCCCGGGTTTCGCGCTGGCAAGGCCCTGAAGGATGCCGTAAACTAGCGCGCCTTTTTCGGGTAATGCCAGGATTGCTGATCGCCTGGCAGACTCCGGAGCGGGTGTGTGACCGCGCCAGCGCTGGGACGGCGTTCTGCTGCAGCGGCAAGCCGACCGGGCGTCTGCGCGCCACGGGCGGGTGCTTAGCTCAGCTGGAAGAGCGTCGCCCTTACAAGGCGAAGGTCGGGGGTTCGAGACCCTCAGCACCCACCAGTTTCGCGGAGTGGTAGTTCAGCTGGTTAGAATACCGGCCTGTCACGCCGGGGGTCGCGGGTTCGAGTCCCGTCCACTCCGCCAGCCCAAGAAGAGACGGGCGCCACCCGTGGCGCCCGTTCTTTTTTCCAACTGTAGAATGCACATTCCGGCCGAAAGGCCCGCCCAGGGCGCCGCGATTGCCGCGGGCGCAGCTTGCCCATACTGGAGTCACCATGCTGCAGAACATTCGTGACCGCTTCACTGGTGTCATGGCGCTGATCATCATCGGCGGCATCGGCGTGGCGATGGTCATCGGCCTCGTCAATACCGAGACCGGCATGCAGGGGCGCGAATCCGCGGCCTCGGTGAACGGCGAGGAGATCGCCCTCACCGACTACCGCGAGGTGGTGCAGCAGCAGGTTTTGCAGCAGGAGCAGCAGACGAGGTCGGACATCCCGCCGGCCGAGCGGGCGCAGATCGACCGCAACGTGCTGGAGGGCATGGTCCGCAACCGCGTCGTTGCCCAGTACGTGAAGGCCCAGGGATTCCGGGTCGGCGATGCGCGGGTCGCCGAGCAGATCCGCACGCTGCCGGTATTCCAGGTGGGTGGCAAGTTCTCGCCGGATGGCTACCAGGCTGCACTGGCCAGCCAGGGCGTTTCGCCGGCGGTTTTCGAGGAAGAGCGGCGCGTTGCCATGGAGATCGAGCAACTGCAGGACGGTTTGCTGGACAGCGCGTTTTATACGCCGGCGGAGTTTCGCCGTTTCGTCGTCCTCGAGGGAGAACGTCGCCAGGCCGCTTACGCGATCATCGATGCCAAGGCCCTCGCCGCTGGGGTAACCGTCACCGACGCCGACATCAAGGCTTACTACGACGCGCATCCCGACCGCTTCGAGTCCCGGGAGAGCGTGTCCCTCGACTATGTCGAGGCCAAGCCGGCGGAGATCCCGCCGGCGGCCGAGCCCACCGAGGCAGAGCTGCACGCCAGCTACGATGCCAACCCGGACCGCTTCCAGACCGCCGAGCAACGGCGCGCACGCCACATCCTGATCGCCGTGGCCAAGGGCGTCGACGATGCGGCTGCTGCCAGCAAGGCGGCCGATATTCGCGCACGCCTGGAAAAAGGCGAGGACTTCGCTGCGCTCGCCCGCCAGTATTCGGATGACTCCGGATCGGCTGCCAACGGTGGTGAACTTGGCTGGGCAGGCAAGGGAACCTATGTCGGGCCATTCGAGGAGGCGCTGTTTGCGGCCCGGCCTGGCGAGATCACGCAGCCCGTCAAGACCGAGTTCGGTTACCACATCATCCAGCTCGAGGAAGTGCGCCCGGGGGTCCGCCGGTCCTTCGATGAGGTCCGCTCCGAGCTGGCCGAGGAGGCTCGACACAAGGGCTCCCAGGACCGGTTCTTCGAGTTGACCGAGAAGATGGATGACGCGGCCCTGCAGAATCCGGGCAGCCTGGAAGCAGTGGCGAAGGCCAGTGGCCTGCCGATCAGGCATGTGGCCGAATTTACCCGCAGCGCCGGCGGCGAGCCGTTTGGCGCGAACCGGGCGGTCATCGATGCTGCATTCAGCGGGCGGGTGCTGGAGGCTGGCGAGAACAGCGCGCTGGTGGAGGTCGGCGACGGCAGTGCGGTGATCCTGCGGGTCACCGAACATCGACCGGCGAAGCTGCGGCCGCTCGAGGAAGTGCGTGCGCAGGCAGAGGCCGGGGCACGTGCCGAGCAGGCGGCTTCGCTCGCCGCCGAACGTGGACGGAAGCTCGTACAGGAGGCTCGGGCAGGCGGCGACTTCCGCACGCTGGTAGCAGCGGCAGGTACCACGCTGGTGGCGCCGTCAGAGCCCATGCAGCGCAACAGCCCGGCCGTGCCGGCGGAAGTTCTAGCGGCTATTTTCCGCGTGCCGCAGCCTGCGATGGAGCCGGCCGCAGCAGGCAAGACCAGCGCTGCCGCAAGCGGCAGCTACGACGGCCTGGAACTGCAGGATGGCAGCTATGCCGTGCTGCGCGTCGACGCCGTCATGCCCGGTCGGCCCGACGAAATCCCCCGTGAGCAGCGTGATGCCCGCAAGGCGGCCCTCGCACGGCAGACCGGGATAGGCGAGGTGACCGGCGTGGCAGTGGACCTGCGCAAGGCCGCCAAGGTGGTGGTGGCACCGGGCCTGTTCGACCAGCAGGACAATCCCTGACCCCCGGCTGCGGCCAGCCGGGGCACTCATGGCGCGTCCGGGACTGCACTGGCGCATCGCCCTGGCCGTGGGCCTCGGCGTGCTGCTCGGCGCCTGGCTGAAGCAGGGCGGTGGACCGGCTGCCCTGCCTCTCGCCGGTCTGGTGGCATTCGTCGCTGCCCTGTTCGTCAGTGCGCTGAAGATGGTCATGCTGCCGCTGGTGATCTCGGCCCTGATCGTCGGCGTCGCCAGCACCGGCTCGGGTCACCGGCTCGGCCGCCTCGGCCTGCGTACCATCACCTTCTTCCTGTTGACTACCATTGCCGCGATCGTCATGGGCCTGGCGCTGGTAAAGCTGCTCAGGCCGGGAATCGTCGATGGTCGCCCGGCCAGCGGCGTGCTCGCCCTGGAGGAATCCAGCGCCGACATGCCGGAAGAGCTCACCGACAAGGGTTTCGGCGATGTCTTCAATGTGTTCCTGGGAATCGTGCCTGCCAACGTGTTCAGCGCTGCAGCCACCGACGACATGATTGGCGTGATCGTCTTCTCGATGCTGTTCGGTGTATTCATGACGCGGGTCGAGCGCGACCTGGCAGAAACGCTGTTCCGCTTCTGGAGCGGCGTCCACCAGGTGATGCTGGGCATTACCGGCTGGCTCACGCAGTTCGCGCCCCTGGGCGTCCTGTGCCTCGTGGCACAGGCCAGCGCCAAGCTCGGGTTGGCCGCCGCCACACCGCTGCTGGCGTTTTCCGCTGTGGTGCTGATTGCCTTGGCTGGCCACGTGCTGCTGACCCTGCCGTTGCTGTTGCGGCTGTTCACGGGAGTCCGGCCGCTGGCGTTCTATCGCGCCATGATGCCGGCGCTGCTGACCGGATTGGCCAGCGCCTCGGCGCCGGTGACATTGCCCGTGACCATGCAATGCGCGGTGGAGCGTGCCGCCATACCCAACCGGGTCGCCAGCCTGGTCCTGCCGCTGGGTGCGGCCGTCAACCTCAATGGTACCGCCCTGTACCAGGCTGTGGCCGCGATGTTCCTGGCGCAGGCCTACGGCCTCGACCCCGGCTTTCCGGTGCAGTTTGTCATTCTGGCGATCGCGGCAGCGGCGTCGGTCGCTGCCCCCGGCATCCCCTACGGATCACTGGTGGCGATCTCGGTGATCCTGTCGACGATCGGTCTGCCAGCGGAGGCCATCGGCGTGCTGCTGGTGGTGGACCGGTTCCTCGAGATGGCGCGCACCGGCGTCGATGTGCTCGGTGGCGCAGTCTGTGCCGCCATCATCGCCCGGCTCGATGGCGGTCTCGCCGCCGAATCCTCGCCCGCGGAGGCGCTGCCCGGCTGACCTGCGGCGCTACTCGGGGCTCATGCCGATGACGTGGTAGCCGCCATCGACGTACAGCGTCTGGCCGGTGATGCCGGCTGCCAGGTCGGAGCAAAGGAAGGCGCCGGCATTGCCCACTTCCTCGATGGTGACGCAGCGTCGCAGGGGCGCGGTCTTGCCCATGTAATTGAGCATGATGCGCATGCCGCCGATGCCGGCGGCGGCCAGGGTCTTGATCGGCCCGGCCGAGATGCAGTTGACGCGGATGCCCGAAGGGCCGAGGTCCGAGGCCATGAAGCGCACATTCGCTTCAAGGCTCGCCTTCGCGGGGCCCATGACGTTGTAGTTGGGAATGGTGCGCACGGCCGCCAGGTAGCTCATGGTCAGCAATGCGCCGCCCGTCCTCAGCATCGGCCGGCCGGCCTTGGCCAGCGCGACGAAGCTGTAGCTGCTGATGTCCTGGGCAAGGCGGAATCCGTCGCGGGTCACCGTGTCCACGTAGCTGCCGGAAAGCTGCTCGCGCGGAGCAAACGCCACCGAGTGCACGATGATGTCGAACTGCTGCCACTCGCGCCGCAGGGTACTGAAGGCGGCATCGATCTGCGCATCCTCGGACACGTCCAGTGGCAGCACCAGGCGCGAGCCGGTCGCGTTGGCCAGCTCCTCGACCCGCTCCCGGAGCTTGTCATTCTGGTAGGTATAGGCCAGCTCCGCCCCTTCCCTTGCCATGGCCTCGGCGATACCCCAGGCGATGGAACGGTCGCTGGCGACGCCGACGATGAGCGCGCGTTTTCCCGTCAAGAAACCCATAGACCTGCTCTTGCACCCTGCAACCGGCGCTGATTGTAAGCCGGAGTCCGGCGATTCGTCACAGGAGGCTGGCTCCCCCGCGTCCGGTATCATAGGCTGTGAAGCGGGTTTCCGCATGACCGGGTGCCGCCCGGGTTGCGGGCCACCGGTCTCGAGGCGCATGACACAGATTCCCGCGTGGTTGAACACGCTCACCGGCCGCAATCTCCTGCGTGAGGAGGTGCGGCAGGTCCGGCGTGCACTGGAGAACGTTTTCGGCGACCAGCTGGTGCAGCTGGGCACCTGGGGCGAGCCCGGGATGTTCCGCCGCCTGGCGCGCACGCGCCGGGCCGCGGTGTTCAGTGCGCAGCCTTCCCCGGGCGTGGATGCCGTCTGCGCGGCGCACGCCCTGGCCATCACCAGCGCCTCGGTGGATGCCGTGTTCCTGCCGCATACCCTGGAACTGGAGGACGATCCGCATGCGGTACTGCGCGAGGTCGATCGCATCCTGCGTCCAGACGGGCAGCTGGTGGTACTCGGGTTCAATCCCTGGGGCTGGTGGGGGCTGCGCCATGCGCTCTCCCGCCAGGGGTTCCCACCCGGTTCCCAACGCATGATCTCCGACGGCCGCCTGTGCGACTGGTTGCACCTGCTCGATTTCAGGGTGCAGCACTCCGCCTTCTATTACTTCGTGCCGCCGGTGCTGCGCGGTGTGGTCCCCCGCCAGGGGCGACAGCTGCGCATGGAGGAGGGCGGCGTGCAGCCCGACTCCCCGGTGCGTCCGGCAGGACGCCGGCAGCGGCAGCAGTCGCTGCTCCGGCGCATCCCGGCATTGGCGGGTTGCTATGTTCTGGTGGCGCGCAAGCAGACGTTCATGGTCACGCCGATCCGCCTGGCCTGGCGGCGCCGGCCGGCACTGGTCGGCGGGCTGGTCAATCCGACCACGAGAAACGTCGCATGACCGAGGTGGAGATCCACACCGATGGCGCCTGCCGTGGCAATCCCGGCCCGGGCGGCTGGGGAGCTGTCCTGCGCTGGGGGGGGCATGAGAAGGAACTCTGGGGCGGCGAGCCCGCCACGACCAACAACCGCATGGAACTCACCGCCGCGATCCGTGCGCTCGAGGCGCTGCGCATGCCCTGCAGGGTGCAGGCCTACACCGACTCGGAATACCTGCGCCGGGGCATCACCGAGTGGCTGGAGCAGTGGAAGCGTCGCGGCTGGAAGACGGCGGACCGCAAGCCGGTGAAGAACGAGGACCTGTGGCAGCGCCTGGATGAGCTGGCCACCCGGCATGCCGTGAGCTGGCACTGGGTGCGGGGCCATGCGGGGCATCCCGACAACGAGCGTGCAGATGCGCTGGCAAATCGCGGCGTCGACGAGCTGCTCGGACTGGCAGCGGCGGGTGCCGCCGGCGATACCCGTGGTGATGCGGCTGGCCTGCGGGGGCGGTCGTCGTGAGGCAGGTTGTCCTCGATACCGAGACCACGGGGCTCGAGGTGGAGCAGGGTCATCGCGTCATCGAAATCGGCTGCGTCGAGATGATCAACCGGCGACGGACCGGCAACACGTTCCACCGGTACCTGCGGCCGGATCGCGACATCGACAGCGGTGCCGAGCAGGTCCACGGTATCAGCAGCGAGGAGCTGAGAGGCAAGCCGCGCTTCGCCGAGGTCGCCGGGGAGCTTCTCGAGTTCATCGAGGGTGCCGAGTTGATCATCCACAACGCCGAATTCGACATCGGCTTCCTCGACAACGAGTTGCGTCTGGCCGGCCGTACCGGCGACAGCATGCGCGCACATTGCCAGGTCCTCGATACGCTGCTGCTGGCGCGACGCCTGCACCCTGGCCAGCGAAATGGCCTGGATGCCCTGTGCAGGCGCTACGCCATCGACAATTCCGCCCGTGAGTACCACGGCGCATTGCTCGATGCGCAGCTGCTGGCCGATGTCTACCTCGCCATGACCGGGGGACAGGCAGCGCTGTCGCTGGATGCCGTACCGGCTGCCGCCAGCGCCGGGGCAGCGCCCTTGCGCTTCGACCGCAGCGGGCTGTCGCTGGTGGTGCGGCGGGCCGGCGCCGCGGAGCTCGATGCCCATGAACGCCTGCTCGACCTCCTGCAGAAGAGCTGCCCGCAGGGGGCCGCCTGGCGCGAACGCGGCGGATAGGGAATCCCCTTAACATATGCCAAGGCAGCGAACCGGGCCAGCCAGCGTGGGCTTCGTCGAGGACTGTGAAGGCTGTGCTGGCCAGGCCAGCGGCACGCAGCCAGAATAGCCTCCTCCGGGCAGGCGTCCCGGGCCGCCCGCGAACAACGAGAACCACGTGGGCAGGCACCTTGGCCTCATCAAAGTGAACGAGAACACATGCTGGACCTGGACAAGCTTGATCAGACCCGTGTCGCCATCATCGGCCTGGGCTATGTAGGCCTGCCACTGGCCATCGAGTTCGGCCGCCACTACGACACCGTCGGTTTCGACATCAATGCGGCGCGGGTAGCCGAGCTGCAGGCGGGCCGGGATTCCACCCTGGAAGCGAGCCCCGAGGAACTGGCGGCAGCCCACCGGCTGCGCTACACCACGGACCTCGAGAAGCTGCGCGACCGTGATGTCTTCATCGTCACCGTGCCGACGCCCATCGACGATGCCAAGCGGCCAGACCTCGGTGCGCTGATGAGTGCCAGCCGCACGGTCGGCAAGGTGCTGAAGAAGGGCGCCATCGTCGTCTTCGAGTCCACGGTGTATCCCGGGGCAACCGAGGAAGACTGTGCACCGATCATCGAGCAGGTGTCGGGCCTGAAGGCGAACCGCGATTTCTTCCTCGGCTACAGCCCGGAGCGCATCAATCCCGGCGACAAGGAACACCGGCTGACGACGATCCGCAAGATCACCGCCGGCTCGACACCGGAGGCAGCCGCCTTCATCGACAGGCTGTATGCCAGCATCATCAAGGCCGGCACCTACCGGGCCTCCAGCATCAAGGTGGCGGAAGCGGCCAAGGTGATCGAGAACACGCAGCGGGATGTCAACATCGCGCTCATCAACGAGCTGGCGCTGATCTTCAACCGCATGGGTCTCGATACCATCGAGGTGCTGGAGGCAGCCGGCACCAAGTGGAATTTCCTGCCTTTCCGCCCCGGCCTGGTGGGCGGGCACTGCATCGGCGTCGATCCCTACTACCTGACGCACAAGTCGCAGCAGATCGGCTACCATCCGGAAATGATCCTGGCCGGCCGGCGCATCAACGACAACATGGGCCTGTATGTCGCCTCGGAGGTGGTCAAGCTCATGGTGAGGCGCGGCAAGAGCCTGCCGAGCTCGCGCATTCTGGTGCTGGGCTTCACCTTCAAGGAGAACTGCCCCGACGTGCGCAATACCCGCGTCGTCGACGTGGTCCGCGAACTGCGCAGCTACGGCGCCACCGTGGACATCCATGACCCCTGGGCCGACGGTGCGGCGGTGCACGAGGAATACGGCATAGACCTGCTGCAGGCGGCGCCGCAGCCAGGCCGCTACGATGCCATGGTGCTGGCGGTTGCCCACAGGCAGTTCCGCGAGCTGGGGGTCGCCGCCATCCGCGCCCTGGGCGTGGCCGATGCCGTGCTGTACGACATCAAGAGCATGCTGCCGGCGGACCAGGTGGACGCACGCCTGTGACGGCCTGCCGACGGATCAACCCATCATGAAGATACTGGTCACCGGCGCCGCCGGCTTCATCGGCATGTTCGTCTCCCGCATCCTGCTGGAGCGGGGTGACGAGGTCGTCGGGCTCGACAACCTCAACGAATACTACGACGTCAACCTCAAGCGTCATCGCCTCGAGCTGCTCGGCAAGCTGCCCGGCTTCAGCTTCGTGAAGCTCGATCTGGCCGATCGGGCCGGCATGGAGACGCTGTTCCGCGAACAGCGTTTCCAGCGCGTGGTGCACCTGGCGGCACAGGCCGGAGTGCGCTACTCCCTCATCAACCCCCATGCCTACATCGACAGCAACCTGGTGGGCAGCTTCCACGTCATGGAGGGCTGCCGGGCCAACGGCGTGGAACATCTCGTGTATGCCTCCACCAGTTCGGTGTACGGCGCCAACACGCACATGCCGTTCTCCACGCATCGCGCCGCCGACCACCCGATCTCGCTGTACGCCGCCACCAAGAAGGCCAGCGAGATGATGGCGCACAGCTACTCGATGCTGCATCGCCTGCCGACTACGGGGCTGCGGTTCTTCACGGTGTACGGCCCCTACGGCCGTCCCGACATGGCGCTGTTCCAGTTCACGCGCAACATCCTCGATGGCAAGCCGATCGATGTATTCAACTTCGGCCGTCATCGACGTGACTTCACCTACGTCGATGACATCGCCCAGGGCGTGGTTCGTGCCATGGATCGCGTGGCGACCGCGGATCCGGCATGGAACGCCGATGAACCGGATCCGGCCCGCAGTTCGGCGCCCTACCGCCTGTACAACATCGGCAACAGCCAGCCCGTGGAGCTGATGCGCTACATCGAGGTGCTCGAGGAGTACCTCGGCCGCAAGGCCGAGAAGAACCTGGTGCCCATGCAGGCGGGCGACGTGCCCGACACCTTTGCCGACGTGGAGGACCTCATCACAGAGGTCGGCTACCGGCCGGCTACCCCCGTGGAGGTGGGTGTGGCACGCTTCGTCGAGTGGTACCTCGCGTACTACGGGATCCGCCGCGACGGTTGACGGCGGGCGGGGCGGCCTTGCCGGCGGCTGCGGCTGGCGGCCAGGCATCATCGGTGCATAGCGGCTGGAGAGAAGCGGGACATCATGCGTGTAACAGTTCATGGCACGGGCTATGTCGGCCTGGTCACGGGCGCCTGCCTGGCAGAGGTGGGCAACCATGTCACCTGCGTGGACATCGACGAGTCCAAGGTGGCGGCCCTGCGCCGCGGCCAGGTGCCGATCTACGAGCCGGGGCTGGAAGACATCGTGCGCCGCAACTTCCAGGCCGGACGCCTCGCCTTCACCACGGATGTCGCCGTCGGCGTGCGCCACGGGCCCTTCCAGTTCATCGCCGTGGGCACCCCCAAGGACGAGGATGGCTCGGCCGACCTGAGTCACGTGCTGACGGTGGCGCGCGCCATCGCCGCCGGCATGGACGACTACAAGGTGATCGTCACCAAGTCGACGGTACCGGTGGGCACAGCCGACAAGGTGCGCCAGGCGGTGGGCGAGGTGCTGGGACGGCGCCAGGCGCCGCCGCCGTTCGATGTGGTGTCGAATCCGGAATTTCTCAAGGAGGGCGCCGCGGTCGGCGACTTCATGAAGCCCGACCGCATCATCATCGGCTCGGCGAGTGCCCGGGCCACGGAACTGCTGCGCGCCCTGTACGAGCCATTCAGCCGCAACCACGACAAGCTCATCGTCATGGATGTGCGCTCAGCGGAGCTCACCAAGTACGCGGCCAATGCCATGCTGGCCACCAAGATCAGCTTCATGAACGAGCTGGCAAACATGGCCGAGATCTGCGGTGCCGATATCGAGCAGGTGCGCGTCGGCATCGGTTCGGATCCACGAATCGGCTTCGAGTTCATCTATCCGGGATGCGGCTACGGCGGCTCGTGTTTTCCCAAGGACGTCAGCGCCCTGATCCGTTCGGCCGAGGAGCACCGCTTCGAGATGCAGCTCGTCAAGGCGGTCGAGGACGTCAACGACCGGCAAAAGCGCGTGTTGTTCACGAAGATCTCGGAGTTCTTCGGCGGCAAGCTGCAGGGACGCACCGTGGCCCTCTGGGGCCTGGCCTTCAAGCCCAACACGGATGACATGCGCGAGGCCTCCAGCAGCGTGCTCATGGAGCAGTTGTGGGCAGCGGGCGCACGGGTCCGCGCCTATGACCCCAAGGCACAGCAGGAGGCACGCCGCATTCATGGGGAACGCCCCGACCTGGTCTACTGCGGATCGGCCTACGAGGCGGTGGAGGGGGCCGACGTGCTGGCAATCGTCACCGAGTGGCAGGAGTTCCGCAGCCCCGATTTCGAGCTGCTGCGCCACAAGCTGGCGGCCGGCGCCATCTTCGATGGCCGCAACATCTACGATCCGGAAATGGTCCGGCGCATGGGACTGCGCTACTTCGGCATCGGCCGCAGCGCGCCAGCCACCTGAGCACGGGGCCGCACGCCTGCCGCATGCAGATCGTCCCCGTCATCCTCTGCGGCGGATCCGGCACCCGGCTCTGGCCCCTGTCGCGATCGCTGCTGCCCAAGCAATTGCTGGCGCTGCACGGCACGGGCACGCTCCTGCAGGATACCTGGCAGCGGGTGCAGGACCTCGGGCCCGGCTGCGAGGCACCGCTGGTGCTCTGCAACGAGGCCCACCGTTTCATGGTGGACGCGCAGCTGCGCAAGGCGGGTGCCAGCCCCCGTCTGATCCTCGAGCCGGTCGGGCGCAATACGGCCCCGGCCGTGGCGGCCGCGGCGTTGCGGGCCGCGGCGGAGCAGGATGGCGAGCCGCTGCTGCTGGTGCTGCCATCCGATCACCTGGTCGCTGATCCGGCTGCGTTCCAGGCGGCGGTGCGCAGCGCGCTGCCGGCGGCGATGGCCGGCGAACTGGTGACCTTCGGCGTCGTGCCGGAGCGTGCAGAGACCGGCTATGGCTACATCCGCGGAGCAACCGGCGGCCCCGGCCCGCGTCGCATCGAGGAGTTCGTCGAGAAGCCGGATCTGGCCACGGCCCGGGGCTTCGTCGCCAGCGGACGGCACTTCTGGAACAGCGGCATGTTCCTCTTCGGTGCTGGTGCCTATCTGCGCGAGCTGCGGGCATTCGCCCCCGACATCCTGGCCGCCTGCGAGGCGGCCGTGGCGGCCGGGCGCAGCGAAGCGACGACCCTGTGGCTGGACGACACGGCATTCCGCGCCTGTCGCACACAATCCATCGACTACGCGGTGATGGAGGCAACCACCCGCGGCAGCGTCGTGCCGCTCAGTGCCGGCTGGAGTGACGTGGGCTCATGGGCGGCCCTGCACCAGGCATCGGGGCAGGATGCGGCGGGCAACGTCACCGTCGGCGACGTGGTCGCCATCGATTGCCGGGATTCCTACCTGCGTGCCGAGAGCCGCCTGGTCGGCGTCGTGGGCCTCGAGGACTGCGTGGTCGTCGAGACCCGGGATGCGGTGATGGTGGCGCCGAGGTCGCGCAGCCAGGACGTGAAGCTGCTGGTGGAGGCGCTGGCCGGGGCAAGCCGCCCGGAAGTCGTGCTGGGGCGCGAGGTGTTCCGCCCCTGGGGCAGCTACGACAGCCTGGAGTCGCGGCCCGGTTTCCAGGTGAAGCGCCTCGCGGTGCTGCCCGGGGCGGTGCTGTCCCTGCAACTGCACCGGCAGCGTGCGGAGCACTGGGTGGTGGTATCGGGCATTGCCCGCATCACCCGCGACGACGAGGTCTTCGAGTTGCACCGCAACGAGCACACGTTCATTCCGCTCGGGGCGCGCCACCGCATCGAGAATCCCGGTACCGAACTGCTGGAGATCATCGAAGTGCAGGTGGGCGATTACCTCGGCGAGGACGATATCGTGCGCCTGGAAGACCGTTACGGTCGCCAGGGTCGCAGCGACTGAGTGCGTGGCGCCCGCCCTCGCCACGGTTTCCGGAACAGCGTCGATGACCGAGTCACTGAGCTGCTTCAAGGCCTACGACATCCGCGGGCGCATGCCCGACGAGATCAACGAGGACATCGCCCGCCGCATTGGCAGGGCGTTCGGCGAGTTCCTCGCCGCCCGCGAGGTGGTGGTGGGACACGACATCCGGCTTTCCGGGCCGGCACTCTCGGCGGCGGTATCGCGCGGACTCAATGAGGCGGGTACCGACGTCATCGACATCGGCCTCTGCGGCACCGAGGAGGTCTATTTCGCCACCTCGCACCTGGCTGCCGACGGCGGCATCATGGTCACGGCCAGTCACAATCCTGCCGACTACAACGGCATGAAGCTGGTTCGTGCGCAGTCGCGCCCGGTCAGTGGCGACACCGGCCTCGACGAGATCCGGCGAAGGGCGGCGCAGCTGGCGGGCGGCGAATCCGGCGCTGCGGCACATCGGGGCGGTGTGCGCCAGGCTGATCCCCGGCCCGCATACATCCGCCACCTGCTGGGCTACGTGGACCGGTCGAGCCTCAGGCCCCTGCGTCTGGTGATGAACGCGGGCAATGGCAGCGCAGGGCCGGTGGTGGATGCGCTGGAACGCGAGCTGCCGTTCCGGCTGACGAAGATCCAGCACCAGCCCGATGGACACTTTCCCAACGGGGTGCCCAATCCGCTGCTGCCGGAGAACAGGGACGCAACCAGCGCCGCCATCCGCAGCGCGGGCGCCGATTTCGGCGTCGCATGGGATGGCGACTTCGATCGCTGCTTCCTGTTCGATGAGCGTGGCTGCTTCATCGAAGGCTATTACGTGGTTGGCCTGCTGGCGGAGGCCATGCTTGCGGCGCACCCTGGCAGCCGCATCGTCCACGATCCACGGCTGGTCTGGAATACCGAGGATATCGTGCGGGCGGGCGGCGGCATTCCGGTGCAGAGCAAGACCGGCCATGCGTTCATCAAGGAGCGCATGCGCCGCGAGGATGCCGTCTACGGCGGCGAGATGAGCGCCCATCATTACTTCCGCGATTTCACCTACTGCGACAGCGGCATGATCCCGTGGCTGCTGGTGGCGGGCCTGGTGAGCAGCAGCGGGCAGCCGTTGTCGGCGCTCGTGGCGGAGCGCATCCGCCGCTACCCGGTCAGCGGCGAGATCAACCGGAAGCTGGCGAACCCCGCGGCGGCCATGGCCCGGGTCCGCGGGCGCTATGCGCCCGGAGCCGAGGCCATCGACGAGACCGATGGCCTCGGCATCGCCATGCGCGACTGGCGCTTCAACTTGCGGGCCTCCAATACCGAGCCGGTGGTCCGGCTCAACGTCGAGAGCCGGGGCGACGTGGCATTGATGGAAGAGAAGACCGCCGAGATCCTCGCGCTGCTCGACCAGCACTGATGCGTCGCGTCAGGCCGGCAGGTGACCCGGTGTGACGGTGTTCGGTGCGGGATCGGCGCCAGGTACCTACAATCACGGCGGGTACGACGGCCTGTGCCCGTAGCGGAGTCCAGTTTCTTGACAGCGATGAGTGCCAGCGGGTTGAGGCGAGCCGGCGGATGCCTGCTGGCGGGCGTGGGCCTGGCCTGGCTGCTGTCGGGTTGTCAGCCGACGCCGGAGCAGCTTCGCCAGCGTGCCGATGCGGCCATCGCCGATGGCGAGCCGCGCACCGCCGCGATTCACCTGAAGAGCCTGCTGCAGCTGCAGCCGGACGACGGCGCGGCGCGAGCGACTCTCGGCCGGGTCGAGTTCGTGCTGGGCGATGCCGAAGGCGCCGCAAAGGAACTGCGCCGTGCCATCGAACTCGGGGTCAAGGCGCCGGAGATCCGCCTGGTGCTGGTGGAGGCGCTGCTGGCCCAGCGTGACTATGCGCAGGCACTGCAGACGCTGGGAGACCTGCCCGACGCCGCAGGTGTCGATTTCCGCGTGCTGATGCTGGCGGGGCGCGCCGAGGAGGGCGCGGGCGCCAACGCCGCGGCCGAGGCGCGCTATCGGGCGGCCATGGCTGCCGCGCCGGGGCAGGCCGCCCCGGTGGTGGCCACGGCCGCGCTGATGTTCAAATCGGGGCGCATGGATGAAGGTGACACGCTGCTGGCAGCGGCACTGAAACTCGATGCGAATGACATCCCGGCCCGCATCCTGCGGGGTCGACGCATCGCCGCGCTCCAGGGTGCGGCGGCTGCGGCCAGCGACCTGCGCGCGACACTCGCCCTGGCCAGCAGGCCGGCCGACCAGGCCGATGTGCTGGCGCCGCTCGCCGAGGCGGAGTTCGCTGCCGGAGATCGTGCCGCGGCGGCGCAGTCTGTCGGGCAACTGCGCAAGATCGCCCCCAGTGCCCCGCTGACGCGCTACCTCGGCGCGCGCCTTCAGGCGGAGTCGGCCGACTATGCGGCAGCCATCCTCAGCCTGCAGCGCCTGCTCCGGGACGTGCCCGATTTCGCCGTCGCCGAGCGGCTGCTGGGGACGGTGCACTATCTCGATGGCAACTTCGAGCAGGCGGCCATGCACCTGTCGCGGGTCATGGCTGGCAGCGGCGCGGACCCGTTCCTGGTGCGTCTGCTGGCCGAGCTGCGCATCCGGCAGAACCGGCCACAGGAGGCATTGCAGGCACTGTTGCCGATCATCCGACAGGGGCCGGGTGCGGTCTTCGACCAGCGACTTCTGGGGCTGGCCGGCGAGGCGAGCCTGCGCCTGGGCGACAGCGATGCGGCCATCCGCTACTTCCGGCAAGGCAGCGCCGCGAATCCAGGCGACGCGCGCCTGCGTCTCGGCGAGATCAGCGCCCGGCTGGCGAGTGGCGATGTCACCGCCGCCAGGGCCATGCTGGCGGAAATGCCCGCTGCGCCGGAGACGCGCCTCGCGGTGGATTACCTGTCCGTCATGGCGGCGCTGCTCGAGGGGCGTGGCGGCGAGGCACAGGGCATTGCCGACCGCCTGGTCGCCGAGCACAGTGGTGCCGCCTGGGCGCAGATGCTCGCGGCGACGGTGCATCTCTGGCAGGGCGAGGACGCACCGGCCCGCAGCGGCTTCGAGGCGGCACTGCGACTGGAGCCGGGCAATCGCGAGGCCCTGCTGAACCTTGCGCGCCTGGACCTGCGGGAAGGGGCGGAGGATCTCGCCAGGGAGCGCCTGCGCAAGGTCATCGCCGCCGAGCCCGGTGACTTCAGGCCACGGATCATGCTCGCCGAGGCCGAGCTCTCCGCCGGGCATGCCGATGCCGCACTGGCCGAGGGACGCGCCGCGGTGCAGGTGGCGGCGGACTCGCCCGAGGCATTGAACCTCCTGGGTCGCATGGCCGCGGCCGCGGGTCGGCTGGACGAGGCACGCAACGCGTTCCTGCGCGTGACCGCCATCGACCCACGCAATGCCCGTGCCTGGCTCAACCTCGGTCGGGTCACGGCCACCTCGGGTGATGACGGGACCACGCAACAGGCCATCGACACCGCGCTGCGGCTTGCGCCGGGAGATGCCGCGGTGCTGCTGGCGGCTGGCGACATCCTTCTTTCATCAGGCAAGGCGTCTGCCGCCCTGCCGCTGTTCGAGCGCTCATTCGTGCTGGAACCCGGTGCTGCCGCGGCCATGCGCAGCTGTCGCGCGCGGATTGCCCTGAACCGGCAGCCGCCGTGCGAGCTGCTGGCCGGCTGGGTGGCACGTCATCCGACGGATGTCGCTGCCCGGTTGTTCAAGGCCAGCATACATCGCCAGCTCGGCGATACCCATGCCGCGGTGGCCGAGTACGAGGGCCTGCTCGCGGCCGTGACCGATCAGCCGGTTGCCCTCAACAACCTCGCCTGGCTCTATTTCGAAGCGGGTGACGCGCGGGCCGAGACGCTGGCCCGGAGGGCCCTGGAGGTGCAGCCGCGCTCCGCCGAGGCCATGGACACGCTGGGCTGGATACGGCTGCAGCAGGGAGATCGCAAGGGCGGCCATGAGCTTATTGCCGCTGCGGCACGCGGCAGCCCAGGCGATCCGGAGATCCAGTATCACCTCGCCTGGGCCCTGAACGCGACCGGGGATGCCGCCGCCGCGCGCCGCACGCTGGCGGCGCTGCTGGCGTCCGCGCCCAGCTTTCCCAGCCGCGGCGCCGCCGAAGCCTTGCAGCAGCGCCTCGGCACGGCAGCGGGCGGAGCCGGCTGATGCAGGTTCGGCAGCTGCAGGACCGCGCGGTGTATCCGCACTGGGATGCCTTCGTCGAGGATTGTGGCGATGCCAGCTTCTTCCATCTCGCGGGCTGGCGCGATGTGATTGCCGAGTCTTTCGGCCACCCGGTCCACTATCTCTACGCCGAGCAGGATGGCGCCGTGGCCGGTGTCCTGCCGCTGGTGCAGGTACGCAGCCGGCTCTTCGGCCACAAGCTGGTGTCGCTGCCCTTCTGTGTCTACGGCGGGCCGGCTGCCGCCGACGCTGCCAGCCGCGAAGCGCTGGTGGCGCAGGCAGGCGTGCTGGGCAGGCAGCTCGGGGTCGATTTCCTGGAGTTGCGCAACATCCGTCCTGCCGGTGACCTGCCGGTTTCCAACCGCTACGTCACCTTCCGTCGGGCGCTCGATGCCGATCCCGAGAAGAACATGGCGGCCATTCCGCGCAAGCAGCGCGCCATGATCCGCAAGGGTGCCGCCAAGGGACTGGTGCCGCGCTTCGATGCGCCACTTGGCGACTTCTTCCAGGTCTACGCGGAGAGCCTGCGCAACCTGGGTACGCCGGTGCTGCCCCGGCATTACTTCGAGCGCCTGCAGCGGGTCTTCGGCCCGCGTTGCCAGGTGATGACCGTCGGACCGGGTGCCCAGGCGCCGGCCGTCGCCGCGGTCATGAGCTTCTACTTCCGCGACGAGGTGCTGCCCTACTACGGTGGTGGCACCGATGCCGCACGCGAGTACCACGCCTACGACTTCATGTACTGGGAGCTGCTGGTGCACGCCCTCGGCCGCGGCGTGCGTGTCTTCGATTTCGGGCGCAGCCGGCAAGGCACCGGGTCCTACCGGTTCAAGACCCACTGGGGCTTCGAGCCGGCGCCCCTCGGTTACCAGTACGACCTGATCCGCGCCAGCGCCATTCCCAATGTCACGCCTGACAATCCCCGGTACCACACCCTGATCGGCCTCTGGCGCAGGATGCCGCTGCCGGTGACCAACATCATCGGCCCCTGGCTCGCCAAGGACCTCGGATGACGCTGCAGCAGCCGGTCCCGGGGCTGGGGCGGCTGCCGCCGCCGCTGCTGGTGGGACTGCTGGCTGGCGCGGTATTGCTGGCCTTCCTGCCAACCCTGGCGTCGATGGCGCGGGTATGGGCACGGTCGGACACCTTTGCCCATGGAGTCCTGATCCTGCCTGTCTGCGCCTGGCTGCTCTACCGGCAGCGTGCCGTGCTGGCCGCCACGGAGGCCCGGCCCTGCTGGTGGGGTCTGCCGGCGCTGCTGGCCTGCCTGGCCGGCTGGCTGATCGGCAGCCTGGTGCAGGCGGACGTGGTGCGACAGTTCGCCATGATGCTGATGATCCCGGCGCTGGTGCTGCTGGTCCTCGGCCCGGCGGTCCTGCGGGTGGCGAGCTTCCCCCTCGTGTTCGCGCTGCTGGCCGTACCCGCGGGTGAATTCCTCATCCCGCCGATGATGAACCTGACCGCCGATGGCAGCGCATGGATGCTGAAGGCTTCCGGCGTCCCGGTGTTCCAGGACGGCTGGCTGATCAGCATTCCGTCCGGCGACTTCCAGGTGGCCGATGCCTGCAGCGGCGTGCGCTACCTGATCGCTGCGGCAACGGCGGGGTTGCTGTTCGCGTATTTCTTCTATCGCGGCTGGAGAAAGCGTCTCCTTTTCATGGCGTTCGTCGTGCTATTCACAGTGATGGCGAATGTCCTGCGTGCCTATATAATCGTGCTGCTTGCGCACTGGAGCGACATGAGGCTCGCGGCGGGCGTGGATCACTTCATATATGGGTGGTTCCTGTTCTCGATCCTGCTGGTCGTGCTGTTCGGCGTGGGTTTGCGGTTTGCCGACACCGGGGCGATGCCGGTGATTGCCCCGTCGGCGCGCTTCGCAGGCACGCTCAGCCGGCGTCCGGCTGCCTTCCTGGCCAGTGCCGGTGCCGGTGGCCTGGTGCTGGCGCTGGGCCTGCTCGTTTCCACCCGCCTGGGCGCAGGTCCGGGTGGCGATGGGCAGCCCGCGGCCGCGGCGCTCCCGGCGAGTCTGGCCGGGGCGACGCTGACGGGAAGCGCCGATTCGCCGGTTTGGCTGGCGGCAGGGACGGGGTGGGCGGCCGAGCACCTGGCCTACACCGGGGCACCGGGCTTCGAGGTACACGTCTTCCAGGCCGGGAGCGGGCCAGGCGGGCGGGACCTCAGCTTGCTGCGTGAACGTCTGGCCGGCGACCTGGTGGTGCTGGTCGACGAACGGGAAGCCGCCGTGCCGTCGGCCGCCGGTCCGGTGCCGGTGCGCCAGATGCGGCTGCACGAGGGTAGCCGGGACCTCATGGTGGCCTACTGGTTCGACGTTGGCGGGGCACGAATTGCGAACCCGGTCACTGCAAAAATCGCGGAAGTCCGGACAATGATGCAGGGCGAGCATAAGAAACCGGCGCTGATAGCTGTGGCGCTCGATATCACAGGTCTCGACCGGCCAGAGGATTCCCTGCATGCGATCATCGCCGACCTGGCAGCCGCGCTGGCCGATTGCAGGCCTGCAGCGCAGCAGCCCGGCGTGGCGTGCGACCACGATTAGCCCGCCGCGGGCCGGGCGGCCTGTGGCATGAACAGGGGATGAGAGGGAGAAATGCGATGACCTGGCGAGTGATGACCGCAACCGTGCTGTTGATGGCGACCAACCTGTTCATCGGTGGCTGCGCCACCTCCAAGCCGCCACCGACGACGGTGGCACCGAACATCCCGGCGACCTACCTCATCGGCCCGGGCGACGAGCTGGAGATCTTCGTCTGGAACAACCCCGACCTGTCGGTCACCATCCCGGTGCGGCCCGATGGCAGGATCTCCACTCCGCTGGTGGAGGACATGCAGGCCGTGGGCAAGACGCCGACGCAGCTGGCGCGCGACCTCGAGGGCGCGCTGGGAAGCTTCGTCAAGACCCCGCAGGTCAACGTGGTCGTGCGCTCGTTCGTCGGTACCTTCGCGGAGCAGGTGCGCGTGGTCGGCAAGGCGGCGCAGCCCAAGGCACTGCCTTATCGTCGTGGCATGACCGTGCTCGACGTGATGATCGAGGTCGGAGGACTCGCCCCGGGAGCGGCCGGCAACCGCGCCAAGGTGGTGCGCAGTGCCGGTGGCCAGCACAGCGAGATCCGCCTGCGTCTCGATGACCTGATGAACGACGGCGACCTCTCGCAGAACCTCGAGATCCTGCCGGGCGACGTGCTCATCATTCCGGAGTCCCGCCTGTAAGGCGCCAGCCAGGTAACGTCTGATGGCCGAATCGAAAGCACCGCAGGCAATAGACCTCTCCGAGTTGGTGGACTTCCTCAAGGGAGTCCTGTGGGGCTGCTGGCGCTTCCGCTGGCCGGCGGTGGCCGTGGCCTGGGGGCTTAGCCTCGCCGGCTGGCTGCTGGTTTCACTGCTGCCGGACGTGCACCAGGCGTCCACGCGTGTCTACGTCGAGACGCAAAGCGCACTGCGGCCGTTGCTGCAGGGCCTGGCGGTCAATACCGACATGATGTCCGACGTGGCCATGATGGAGAGGGCCATCATGAGCCGGCCCAACCTCGAGCGGCTGGCGCGGGAGACGGATCTCGACATCCAGGCCAAGGACAAGGCGGCGTTCGACCAGCTCATCGGCCAGCTCCAGGCGAGCATCAAGCTCGAGCGCGATGGCAACAACATCGTGCGCATCTCCTACCAGAACAACGATCCACGCAAGGCACTGACCGTCGTCACCGCGCTGCTCAACAACTTCATCGAGGGTTCGCTCGGCAAGAACCGCTCCGACAGCAGCTCGGCGGAGAAATTCCTGGTCGACAAGCTCAAGGACTACGAGCGGCGCCTGAACGAAGCGGAGCAGCAGCTGGCGGACTTCAAGCGCAAGAACGTCGGCCTGTTGCCCGGTGAGGGCTCCGATTACTACGGGCGCATGCAGGGCGAGGTTTCCAAGCTGCAGGCCATCGAGGGGCGGCTGCGGGTCGCCCGCAACCGCAAGGCCGAGCTGCAGCGCCAGCTCGAAGGCGAGGAGCCGGTATTCGGGCTGGTGCCCGCCGACGAGAAGTCGAACCTGCTCAATGCACCGCAGGACCGGCAGATCGCGCAGTTCGAGCAGCAGCTGGCCGAGCTGCGCCTGAAGTACACGGAGACCCACCCGGACATCGTGCGCATCAAGCAGATGCTGGCGGAACTGCGCGCCGAGAAGGAAGCGGCCGCGAAGAACAGCGGGACCGCGCGCCGTGCCTATTCGCCGCTGGACCTCAATCCGGTCTACCAGCAGATGAAGCTGCAGCTGTCGCAGGTGGAGGTCGAGCTGGCGCAGATCCAGGCGGAATACGCCGACCAGTCCGCGGTGGTGGGCAGCCTGCGCCAGCGGATCGACACCATGCCGGCGGTGGAGGCGGAGCTCAAGCGCATGATGCGCGACTACGACATCACCAAGGCCCAGTACAGCGAGCTGCTGCGGCGGGTCGAATCCGCACGGTTGTCGGAGGATGCGGAGCAGAGCAAGAGCGATGTCACCTTCCGCATCATCGATCCGCCCTCGGTGCCGGCAGTGCCCATCGGACCGAAGCGGGGCCTGTTGATGACCGGGGTGCTGCTGCTGGCCCTGGTGGCCGGAATGGGGCTGGCGCTGGGCCTGAACTTCACGCAGCCGGTGTTCTACACCGGCAAGGACCTGGAGCGGCGATTCGGTGTCCAGGTGCTGGGCACCATCCGCATGGCGCGCACCGAGTTCGAAACCGCGGTGGCACGCCGTGGCTCGACCCTGGTACTCGCCAGCGTGGCGGCACTGGTGGTCTGCTATGTGTTGCTGCTGGTATTCGCCGCGGCCCCCGGCCACGTGGACCAGGAGCTCATCAAGGGAGCCATCGGATAATGAGCATCGTCGAGAAGGCCATCCAGAGGTCCCAGGCCGAGCGCGCGAAGGCTCCTGCGCCATCACCAGTGGTGGCCGAGGCGCCGCGCGGTGAACTGCCGCTGCCGACGGCGGCACAGGCGGTACCGCTGGCCGTGCGTGCCAGCCTGGCACTCGAGGCGTTCCCGGCGCTGGCCCGGGATTTCCGCTTCCTCAAGCGTCCGGTGCTGGCCCGTGTGTTTGGCCAGTCCCGCTCGGGCGCACGCCAGGGCAACGTGGTGATGATCACCAGTGACCTGCCCCAGGCGGGCAAGTCCTTCATCTCGCTGAACCTCGCCGCCAGCATGGCCACCGAGCGCATGATGAGGGTGCTGCTGGTGGACGCCGACCCGGTACGCCGTTCGCTCAGCACCCGTTTCGGCGTTGCCGATCGCCCGGGCATGCTGGAGCTGCTGGCGGGGGATGCGACGCGGCCCGCCGAGGTCATGCTGGCCACCGACGTCGAATCCCTCTACTTCCTGCCCGCCGGCCTGCCCCGTCCGGATGCGACCGAACTGCTGGCCAGCCCGCGCATGGCCCAGGTGCTGAAGGCCCTCGAGGACCCGAACCTCATCGTGCTGCTGGATTCCCCGCCGCTGCTGCTCTCCAGCGAGGGTCGCGTGCTGGCCGATCACGCACACCATGCGCTGGTGGTGGTGGAGGCGGGTCGCTCGACGGCCAGCGAGGTCAGCAACGTGCTGGCGGTGCTCAAGGGATCGGCAGCGGCGGTCAGCCTGGTGCTGAACAAATCGCCGGCACCGCCCGCGGCGCGACATGAAGAGTACTACTACAGTTACTGAGGAACGATGGCAGGCATGAGCATTTACCGCTGCGCGGGTCCGCGTTCCCTGGTGCTTCTGGCCGGCCTGCTGCCGCTGCCGCTGCTGGCGGCCAGCGCCATCCAGCCGTCGGTGACGGTCGCCGAGATCTACACCAACAACGTGGACCTGGCGCCCAGCGGGCAGGAAGAGGACGAGTGGGTGACACGGCTGGCGCCGCGGATCGAACTGATCTATGAGGGCGTGGGCTTGCAGGCCACCGCGGACTACACGCTGGAAGCCCTGTTCTATGCCAACGATTCCGACCGCAATGAAGTCTACAACCAGCTCAACAGCGCGGCGCTGCTCGACCTGATCGGCAAGGACCTGCAGCTGCGTGGCGCGGCGGTCATCAACCAGGTCAACCTGGCACCGGAACAACCGGTCAGCAACAGCAACATCAACACCACCGGCAACCGCAGCGACGCCACCACCTGGAACCTGGGGCCGCAGTGGCACCGTGATGTCCTCGGCAATTCCGAGATCGAGGGCTACGCGACCATCGGCCAGGTCAACTACGACGCCAGGGACTCGCAGGACGTCGACACCGTCAGCGGGCGATTCGCCCTGCAGAGCAGCCGCAAGCGGCGGCCAACGGTCGGCTACGAGCTGGCCTATGAATATGACAAGGTCGAGTACGAGCTGAGCGGTGACACGGTGGTGCAGACCGCCTACCTGCAACTCGGCTACCAGGTGAACACCGACCTGGAGCTGTTCGTCCTCGGCGGCCTCGACAACGACATCGAGGATCCCACCGACGACTCGCTGAGCGAGGGGCGCTGGGAAGCAGGCTTCAGCACCAATATCGGTGCCAGCCACATGCGCGCCGCGGTGGGCCATCGCTACTTCGGCCCGACCTACAGCTTCCTCTGGGAGCTGGAGGACTTCGATTCCACCTACCGCATCAGCTACAGCGAGGCGCCGACCACCTCCGACCTCACCGCAGTCAGCGAGATCCCCACGACACCCGCGACGGGCGGCGGCACGACGCCGACGCCACCGCCGGATTCGGACCTCGCCCGGCCCGGCAATCCCACGCGCTTCATCCTGCGCCGCGGTGATGCCCTCGGCAGCTGGCAGCTCCACCGCACCGAGCTGTCGGTGGGTCTGTTCTGGGAAGAGCGGCAGGACCAGGTGTTCGCCAGCGACCAGCTGGCCACCACGGCGGACCTGAGCAACGAGGAGTCCTACGGCTTCGATGCCGGCCTGAGCTGGGAGATCGGCGCGAAGAGCGTGGCTTCCCTCACGGCGGACTGGCGCCACCGCGAGTACAACGACCTGGAGGGTGCCGGCTGCGACCCGCTGGATCCGGCGCCCTGCACGCCGCTGGCAGCCGACGACGAGCTGACGCGGCTGATCGGGGCGATCGACTACACGCTCGGCCTGAAGACCGGGCTCGGTTTCCGCCTGGGATGGCAGCGTCGCGGTGGTGCCGCGGACGGCAGCAGCGATTACGACGAGCTGTGGGGCAGCGTCCAGCTGCTGCGCAAGTTCTACTAGCACAGGGGCGCGATCGCCCGGGAAGGTCGCGGCCGAGGCGCCGCCGGCCGTGCCTGGCGCAGGCGTGAGCGATGGACAGCACCAATTCAGCGCCGAATGCCATGTCTGTCGACGTGGAAGACTATTTCCAGGTGTCGGCATTTGCGCCCTACATCCGCCGTGATGCCTGGGACCGGCAACCGCAGCGGCTCGAGCACAACCTGCACCAGGTGCTGGAGATATTCGCCGAGCATCGAGTCGCGGCGACCTTCTTCTGGCTGGGCTGGGCGGCCGAGCGCTTCCCGGCACTGGTGCAGGCGGTGGCCGCGGCAGGCCATGAGGTCGCCAGCCATGGCTGGAGCCATGTGCGGGTGCACGAGCAGACACCGGCGGAGTTCCGCGCCGATGTCAGCCGCACCAAGGCGGTGCTCGAGGACCTGGCCGGTACGCCGGTGCTGGGCTACCGCGCCGCCAGTTTCTCCATCGACGGGCGCAACCTCTGGGCGCTGGACGAGCTGCGCGATGCCGGCTACACCTACAGTTCGAGCATCAACCCGATCAGCCACGACCACTACGGCATGCGCGAGGCACCGCGTTTTCCGTTCCGGCCCGGCAGCGGGCGGCTGGCGGAGATTCCCATCACCACGGTGGAGGTCTCCGGCCTGCGCCTGCCCTGTGGTGGCGGCGGGTACTTCCGCCTGATGCCCTATGCCTGGAGCCGCTGGGCCATCCGCCAGGTCAGCGAGCGGGAAGGGCAGCGTGCCGTCTTCTACTTCCATCCATGGGAGATCGATCCCGCGCAACCGCGGGTTCCCGGCATCGGCCTGAAGCCGCGCTTCCGGCACTACGTCAACCTCGATGTCTTCGAGGCCAAGCTGCGCCGCCTGCTCGGGGATTTCCGCTGGACGACCATGCGCCAGGCGTTCGCGCCGGAAATCGGCTGAGCGGAACGGCCACATGACGGACGGGCAGCACAGCGCGGCGGCGGGCGTCGCCAGGCCGCTCAGGATCGCGCACCTGGTCTATCGCTTCGACTGCGGTGGCCTGCAGAATGGCATGGTGAACATAATCCGCGGTCTCCCTGCCCATCTGTTTGAACACACGGTGATTTCGCTGACCGACTCGACGGAATTCCGCCGCCGCCTCCCGGACAATGTGCCGGTCGTGGAACTGCACAAGCCGCCGGGCAACAACCCGGCCTACCTGTACCGGATCTGGAAGATGCTGCGCACCGGGCACTTCGATGTCTTTCACACCCGCAACCTGCCCTGCCTCGAAGGCCAGCTGGCCGGTTTCCTGGCGGGCGTGCCCGCGCGCGTGCACGGCGAACACGGCTGGGACGTGTCCGACCTGCACGGCACGGCACGTCGCTACCGCCTGCTGCGCAAGGCCTTCCGGCCGCTGGTGGGCCGCTATGTCGTGGTCTCGCGCCAGCTGCAGGACTATCTGGACCGCGAGATCGGCATCGATCCGGCCCGCGTGAGCCGCATCTGCAACGGCGTGGATGCCACGCGGTTCCGGCCGCGGCAGGGCGGGCTGCCGCTGGAGCCTTTCGTGGTCGGATCCGTGGGTCGCCTCGAGGAGGTCAAGGACTACGAGACGCTGGCACGCGCCTTTGCGCTGCTGGCCGCCGAATCGCCGGTGGCGCCGCGGCTGCACCTGGTCGGCGACGGGTCCCGGCGCGAGGCGATCAGCGCTTACCTGCGGGGCCGTGGCCTGCTGCCCCTGGTCGAGCTGGCGGGCGAGCGCGCCGACGTGCCGGAGCAGATGCAGCGATTCAGCGTCTTCGTCCTGCCCTCGCGCGCCGAAGGCATTTCCAACACCATCCTCGAGGCCATGGCCAGCGGCTTGCCGGTGATCGCCACGGCCGTGGGCGGCAATGCCGAACTGGTGGCCGACGGCAGGACCGGGTTCCTGGTCCCGCCCGGCGATGCCGCCGCCATCTGCGAGCGCCTGGCCCATTACCGGGCGAACCCGCAGTTGCTCGCACGCCACGGCCAGGCTGCGCGGGAGCGCGTGCTCGGCGAGTTCAGCCTCGAGGGCATGGTGGCGCGGTACCGGGAACTCTACGAGCGGATGGCGGGCCAGCGCGGCGCGGCACCGCTGGCAGCCTGATCATGTGCGGCATCACCGGCATCTTCTCCTCGCGCGACGCGGCCCCGATCGACATGGACGCGCTGCGGGTCATGAACGACAGCCAGCGGCACCGCGGTCCCGACGACGAGGGCTTCCACGTCGAGCCCGGCGTCGGCCTCGGCCATCGCCGCCTGTCGATCATCGATCTCTCGACCGGCAAGCAGCCCTTGTACAACGAGGACGAGTCGGTCGTCGTGGTGTTCAACGGCGAGATCTACAACTTCATGGACCTGCGCCGCGAGCTGGAAGGCCACGGTCACCGTTTCCGCACCCGTACCGACACCGAGGTCATCGTGCATGCCTGGGAGCAGTGGGGGCGGGAATGCGTGCGGCGATTCCGCGGCATGTTCGCGCTGGCGGTCTGGGACCGCAACCGCAGCGAGCTGTTCCTGGCCCGCGATCGCCTGGGCAAGAAGCCGCTGTACTACAGCGTCCTCGCCGACGGCCGGGTGGTGTTCGCCTCCGAGCTGAAGGCGCTGATGCGCCATGGCGGCATCCGCCGCGAGGTCGATCCCTGCGCGGTGGAGGAGTACTTCGCGCTGGGCTACGTCGCCGATCCCCGCTGCATCCTCGCCGGCGTCAGCAAGCTGCCGGCCGCCTCGACCCTGGTCATTGCACGCGGCCGCCCGGTGCCGGCGCCGGTGGCCTACTGGGACGTGCGCTTCGCCAGCACCACCCAGGCCGGGACGGAGCAGGTGGTGGACAGCCTGGCCGAGCGGCTGCAGGAAGCCGTGCGCATCCGCATGATCGCCGACGTGCCCGTGGGCGCCTTCCTCTCCGGGGGCGTGGATTCCAGTGGCGTGGTGGCGATGATGGCGCGAGCCTCGGCCCAGCCGGTCAATACCTGCTCCATCTCCTTCGGCGACCCGGCATTCAACGAGTCGACCCACGCGCAGAAAGTCGCGGAGGCACTTGGCACCCGGCACTTCGTCGAGCAGGTGGACCCGGACGATTTCAGCCTCGTCGACCGCCTCGCCAGCATCTACGACGAACCGTTTGCCGACAGCTCGGCACTGCCCACCTACCGGGTCTGCGAGCTGGCGCGCAAGCACGTCAAGGTGGCCCTGTCGGGCGATGGTGGCGACGAGGTCTTCGGCGGCTATCGCCGCTACCGCTGGCACCTGCGGGAAGAGGCATTGCGCAACCTCCTGCCCTACAGCCTGCGCCGCCCGCTGTTCGGCCTGCTCGGCGCCCTGTACCCGAAGGCAGACTGGGCGCCGCGCGTGCTGCGCGCCAAGGCGACCCTGCAGGCGCTGGCGCGATCCAGCGTCGAGGCGTACTTCGACAGCCTGGCGATATCGCGCAATGACCTGCGCAGCAGCCTGTTCTCCCCGCGCCAGCGCTCGGCACTGCAGGGCTACGGCGCCCTGGACATCTTCCGTCGCTACGAGCGCGAGGCCGCCGGCCTGCCACGCCTGTCGCAGATCCAGTACATCGACATCAAGACCTACCTGGTGGGAGACATCCTCACCAAGGTCGACCGTGCCAGCATGGCCCACAGCCTGGAAGTGCGCGTGCCGATCCTCGACCACGAACTGGTGGAGTGGGCGGCCAGCCTGCCGCCGGACCTGAAGCTGCACCGCGGGGAGGGCAAGTACGTGCTCAAGCAGGCGGTGGCCCGCATGGTGCCGCGCGATGTGGTGTACCGGCCGAAGATGGGCTTCGCCGTGCCGCTGGCGCGCTGGTTCCGTGCCGAGTTGCGCGAGCGCCTGCGCAGCCGTCTGCTGGACGGAACGCTGGCGGACACCGGCCTGTTCAGCATGGATGTGGTGGAGCGGCTGGTGTCGCAGCACCAGTCCGGGCTGCGCGACCACAGCGCCATCCTCTGGTCGCTGCTGATCTACGAGAGTTTCAACCGCGAGGTCCTGGCGGCATGAACCGTACCGGGATCGACGCCGGGGGCTGAGCGCCATGTGCGGCATTCACGGCGTCATGGCCCTGGACGGCGCACCGCTGGATCCGGCGGTGGCCGCCCGCATGGGCACGGTCAGCCGCCACCGCGGGCCTGATGACGCCGGGCTGTTCGTCACCGACGGCCTGCTGCTCGGCATGCGGCGCCTGTCGATCATCGATCTCGCCGGCGGGCACCAGCCGCTGCACGATGCGGACGGCTCCATCCAGCTGGTCTGCAACGGCGAGATCTACAATTTCCGCGAGCTGCGCCGCGAACTCGAGGCGCGTGGCCGCCGCTTCGCCACCGGCAGCGACTGCGAGGTGCTGGTGCACCTGTACGCCGAGCAGGGCGAGGCCATGGTCAGCCGACTCGATGGCATGTTCGGCTTCGCCCTCTGGGACCAGCGTCGCCGCCGCCTGGTCCTTGGCCGGGACCGGCTCGGCATCAAGCCGCTCTATTACTGGCTGGAGGGAAACCGGCTCGCCTTCGCCTCGGAAATCAAGTCGCTGCTCGAAGTCCCGGGCGTGAGCGCGGAGATGGATTCCGCCAGCCTCGACCAGCTGCTCTACCTGGGCTACGTGGCCTCGCCGCGCACGCTGTTCCGCGGGGTCCGCAAGCTGCCGCCCGGCCACCTGCTGGTGGTGGAGGAGGGCCGGGTGGACATCCGGCCGTACTGGCGGCCGACTGCGGCGGCCGACCCTGCCCTGGGCGAGGCCGAGGCCCGCGAGGAACTGCGGGCGACGCTGCGCGATTCGGTGCGGGCGCAGATGGTGGCCGATGTGCCGCTGGGCGCCTTCCTCAGCGGCGGGCTGGATTCCAGTGCCGTGGTGGCGCTGATGGCCGGGGCGGGCAGCGGGCCGACGAAGACCTACTCGATCGGCTTCGACCTCGGTGCGGCCGGGGCGTACTACAACGAGCTGCCCGATGCGCGGCGCGTGGCGGAGCACTTCGGTACCGATCACCACGAGATCATCGTCCGGCCGGACGTGGCCGAGCTGCTGCCGAAGCTCATCTGGCACATGGACGAGCCGCTGGCGGATTCCGCCATCATCACCACCTTCCTGGTGGCCGAATTCGCCCGCCGCAGCGTCACCGTCATCCTCTCCGGTGTTGGTGGCGACGAGCTGCTCGGCGGCTATCGCCGCTACCTGGGACCCCACTACCTGCAGCGATTCAACCGCGTGCCCCGCTGGCTGCGGGAGGGCTGCATGGTGCCGCTGGCGCGATGGCTGCCCAGCGATCGCCACGGGCCCGTATCCAACCTGCTGCGCTATGCACGCGAGTTCATCAGCCATTCCTCCCTGCCGCCGCAGCAGCAGTACCAGGCCTACGTGCGGCTGTTCGATGCGCAGGCGCGCGCCGGCCTGCTCGCTGCGCCGCCGTCCAGCCCGGCACCGGATCCGCTGGCCGCCGCCTTCGCGCGCGTCGATGCCGCGGACTTCGTCAACGGCCTGATGCAGGTGGATCTGGAGACGCAACTGCCCGACGACCTGCTGCTGCTCACCGACAAGATGACCATGGCCTGCTCGCTGGAGTGCCGCGTGCCCATCCTCGGCAATGCCATGGTCGATCTGGCGCTGCGCCTGCCCTCGTCGCTGAAGATCCGCAACGGCCGCCTCAAGCACCTGTTCAAGTCGGCGATGGCGGACCTGCTGCCGCCGGAGACGCTGGGCAAGGCGAAGCGTGGCTTCGGGGCGCCCATGGGGGCATGGCTGAAGAAGGAGCTGCGCCCGCTCATGCAGCTGACACTGTCGCCCGAGGTGGTGGCGCGCCGCGGTCTGTTCCGGCCCGCGGCCGTGAGCGAGGCCATGGCGCTGCACGAGAGTTCGCGGCGTGACTACTCCGATCACCTGCAGTGCCTGATGAACCTGGAGATCTGGTCGCGCATCTACCTCGATGGGCGCAGCCCCGCCGATGTCTCGCTGGAACTGGCCGACGGCCTGAGGACGCGGGTGGCGGCATGAAGGTGCTGTTCGTCTGCCACCGGTTTCCCTACCCGCCGATCCGCGGCGGCAAGATCCGCCCGTTCAACATCATCCGCCACCTCGGTGCCCAGGCCGAGGTGACGGTGGCATCCCTGGTGCGCTCCGCAGCCGAGCGTGCGGCCGGGGAGGGGCTGGCGGCCCATTGCAAGCGGTTCATCGCCGAACCGGTGGGCAGCTTTGCTGCCGGCCTGCGCATGGTGGCGAGGTTGCCGACGCCGGCACCGTCCTCCTTTGGCTACTTCCATTCGCCGGGCCTCGCCGCCCGCATCCGCGCCGAGCTCGCCACGGGAAGCTACGATCTGGTGTTCGTGCACTGCTCCTCCGTGGCACCCTATGTCGCGGGCCATACCGGGGCCGTCAAGGTGCTGGACTACGGCGACATGGATTCGGAGAAGTGGGCCATGTACGCGCAGGAGCGGCCGTTCCCGCTGTCGGCGGGCTACTGGCTGGAGAGCGTCAAGCTGCGCCGCGTCGAGCGCGAGCTGGCACGGCGCTTCGATCTCTGCACCTGCACCACGCGCGCCGAACTCGACACCCTGGAGAGCCTCGGCACGGCCAGGCGCAGCGGCTGGTTCCCCAACGGCGTGGACACCGGGTTCTTCCAGCCGTCCGTCACGGCATACGACCCGGATCTCGTGTGCTTCTCCGGGCGCATGGACTATTTTCCCAACCAGCAGGCGGTGGAGCGTTTCGTCGGCAACGTGCTGCCGCTGATCAGGGCACGGCGGCCGGCGACGCGCTTCGTGGTGGTGGGCGCGGAGCCGCCGCCATCGATTCGCCGCCTGGCCGGGCAACCCGGCATCACGGTCACCGGCACGGTGAAGGATGTCCGCCCGCATGTGCAGCAGGCGGCGGTGAGCATTGCGCCGCTGGACGTGGCACGGGGTACGCAGAACAAGATCCTGGAGTCGATGGCGATGGGCGTACCGGTGGTGTGCACCAGCCTGGCGGCCCGGGGCGTGGACGCGGAGCCGGGGCTTCACCTGCTCACGGCCGACGAGCCGGCCGACTTCGCCGCGGCGGTGCTGTCGCTGCTTGCCGACCCGGGAAAGCGGGCCGCGATGGCGCAGCGCGGGCGGGAGCGGGTGCTCAGCCACCATAGCTGGGCGGGATCGCTGCGCAAGCTGGACGGCCTGCTTGCCGAGGCGCTCGGCGCACGCCGGGCCGCGGTGGCCTGAAGGCGGCACCATGCGCATCCTGCACGTCCTCGACCACTCGCTGCCACTGCACAGCGGCTATGCGTTCCGCAGCGCCGCGATCCTGCGCGAGCAGCGCCGGCTGGGCTGGGAGACGGCGCAGCTGACCGGGCCGAAGCATGACCTCGAGGCCCCCGGCGATGGTGCGCCGGAGACGATTGACGGCATTGGCTACCAGCGCACAGCGCACAGCGCGGCCTGGCTCGGACGCCTGCCGGTCGCCAACCAGCTCGACGTGGTGGCCGCATTGCGCCGCCGCCTGCGCGAGGTGGCCCGCGACTTCCGCCCGCAGATCATCCAGGCGCATTCGCCCTGCCTGAACGGCCTGGCGGCGCGGGCCGTGGCGCGGGAACTCGGCGTGCCGTTCGTCTACGAGCTGCGGGCCTCATGGGAGGACGCCGCGGTCAGCCATGGCACGACCACGGAGGGCAGCGTGCGCTACCGGCTGTCGCGGGCACTGGAGACCCACGTGCTGCGCACGGCGGATGCGGTGACCACCATCTGCGAGGGCCTGAGCGCCGACGTGCAGGCGCGGGGCGTGGCACACGGCCGCATCACGGTGATTCCCAATGCCGTGGACCTGCAGCATTTCAGTGCGACGCTGGCAGCCGACCCGGCGTTGCGCGCGCGATTCGGCGGCCCGCAGGCGCGCATCATCGGCTTCATGGGCTCCTTCTACGCCTACGAGGGGCTCGATGTCCTGCTGCACGCCATGCCGGAGCTGCTGCGGCGGCTGCCGGAAACGCGGCTTCTGCTGGTGGGGGGCGGACCCGAGGAGGCACGCCTGCGGCAGCTGGCCACCGCGCTCGGCCTGGATGCGGTCGTCAGCTTCACCGGCCGGATCCCGCAGCGCGAGGTGCCATCCTACTACGCGATCACCGATCTCCTGGTGTACCCGCGCCATCGCAGCCGCCTGACCGAGATGGTGACGCCGCTCAAACCGCTGGAAGCGATGGCACAGCAGCGCCTGGTCGCTGCATCGGACGTCGGCGGTCATCGCGAACTGATCGCCGACCGCAGCACCGGATTCCTCTTCCCGCCCGAGGATCCGCAGGCACTGGCGTCCGTGGTGGCGGGCGTGCTCGCGCGCCGCGACCTCGACGAAGTGCGCCAGCGTGCGCGGCGCTTCGTGGAGGACACGCGCACCTGGGCCCGGGTGGTGGCACGGTATGCGCCACTCTACGAGCAGCTGCGCGGGGCGGGCCGCATGGCTGCCGCAGCCGGAGCCGGAGCCTGAGATGCTGCGCACCACGGCGATCCGCTCGGTCGAGGCGCTGACCCGCCTGCAGCGGGGTGGCGGGCGCCTGCTGGTGCTGATCTACCATCGCGTGCTGCCGGCACCGGACCCGATGTACCCCTACGACCCGGATGCCGCGGTCTTCGCGGCGCAGATGACGGCGCTGGCGCGTGATTTTCGCGTCCTGCCGCTCGGCGCTGCCGTCAGGCAGCTGCGGGCCGGCACACTTCCGCCCGGTGCGGTATCGGTCAGTTTCGACGACGGCTTCGCCGACAACGCGACCTGTGCGCTGCCGGTGTTGCGCCGGCTGGGGTTGTCCGCCACCTTTTTCATCGCCACCGGCTACCTCGATGGCGGCTGCATGTTCAATGACTTGGTCATCGAGGCCTGCCGCCGCGCGCCGGAAGGACGCTGGCGCACCGGGACGGCGGAGCTCGGTGACGTCGAGGTCGGCGCCGCCGCCAGCCGCTGTGCGCTGGCCTACCGGCTGATCGCGCAGCTCAAGTACCTGGAACCGGCGCTGCGCAGCGCCTGTGCGGCGCAGCTGCTGGAAAGCCTGCGGGTCCCGCCACCCGCCGCCATCATGATGACGCGCCAGCAGGTCAGGAGCCTCGGCGAGGCAGGCATGGAGGTCGGCGGCCACACCCGCAACCACCCGATCCTGGCCCGGCTCGATGAACGCTCGGCGGAGCGCGAGATCGCCGACGGCAAGGCCGAGCTCGAGGCCATCATGGGCCACGGCGTCAACCTGTTCGCCTATCCCAACGGCCGCCCGGACCAGGACTACACCGCCCGCGACGTGGAGCTGGTGCGCCGCGCAGGCTTCACCGCCGCCGTGTCGACAGAACCGGGCTATGCCGATGCCCGCTCGGACCCGCTGCAGCTGCCGCGGGTGGGCTCATGGGGAGACCGCCTGTGGCGCTACTCGGGGCGCCTGGCGCTGGCACGCCGCGGTACGCGTGGTGCCGGATGCAGCGGCAACGCCGGAGCCGGCAGCCATGCGTGACCTCGCCATCACGTTCATCGTCTTTGGCTCGCTGCCGTTCATCCTGGCGCGGCCCTGGATCGGCATCCTCATGTGGAGCTGGCTGGGCTACATGAATCCCCACCGCCTGGCCTTCGGTTTCGCCTATTCCTTCCCGTTCTCCGAGGTGGTGGCCGCCGCGACGTTCATCGGCCTGGTCTTCGCCCGTGACCGGCGCTGGCTGCCGATCAATGCGGTGACCGTGACCTGGCTGCTGTTCATCGCCTGGATGACCACCACCACCTTTTTCGCCATCGATCCGGTGGAAGGCTGGGCCGGCTGGGACAAGGCCATGAAGATCCAGCTGTTCGCGCTGCTCACCGTGATGCTCATCCGCACGCGCGAGCGGCTGGTCGCGCTGGTGTGGGTGATCGGCCTGTCGCTGGGCTTCTACGGCCTCAAGGGAGGCCTGTTCGTGCTGCGTGGCGGGGGTGAGTGGCGTGTGTGGGGGCCACCCGGCACCTTCATCACCGACAACAATGCCCTGGCCTTGGCGGTCATCATGGTGCTGCCGTTGCTCTGGTTCCTGTTCGGCGCCACCAGCCGGCGCTGGCTGCGCTGGCTCATCGCTGCCGCGATGATCCTCTCCTGTGCCTCGGTGCTCGGCTCGCATTCCCGTGGCGCCGCCCTTGCCGGCGGCCTGATGGTCTGCTTCCTCTGGCTGAAGGGATCACGCAAGGGACTCATCGGCATGGCCATCGCGCTGGTGCTGCCGGTACTGGTGCTGAGCATGCCGCAGAAGTGGTTCGACCGCATGGGCACGGTGTCGAGCTTCGAGCAGGACACTTCGGCGCTCGGCCGCCTGCATGCCTGGCAGTTCGCCATCGAGATGGCGGTGCAGCGGCCCATCGGCGGCGGTTTCGGCAGCTTCACCGAAGAGAACTACCGGCGCTTCGCACCGGACGTGGTGCGCGAGATCGAGGGTCTCGGCGACACCCGCTTTCAGGAGGCCCACAGCATCTACTTCAAGGTTCTGGGCGACCACGGGTTCCCGGGGCTGATCCTGTTCCTGGCGCTGGCGGTGGCGACCTACCGCTCGGCCGGCTCGGTCATCCGTCAGGCGCGCGACTCGCCGCAGCTGCAGTGGGCGGGCAACCTTGCCGCCATGGCCCAGGTCAGCATGGTCGGCTTCGCCATCGGCGGCGCCTTCCTCGGGCTGTCGTACTTCGATCTCTACTACCACCTCGTCGCCATCATCGTCGTGCTGCGTTCGGTGGTGGATGAAACGGTGATCGAGCCCGTGCCTGCCGTGGTCGAGGCGGCGCCCGCGGCGACCGACGCCCAGGTGGCGGGCAGCTGATGCCAGGCCAGCCGGCAGCGGGCGCGACGGTGGCTGCCGCGACGGCACCGCGGATCGCGGTGCTGAGTTCGCTGTTTCCCAGCTCCGAGGAGCCGGTTGCCGGCATCTTCATCCGCGAGCGCATGGGGCGCGTCGCCGCGCAGCTTCCGGTCACCGTGGTGGCGCCGGTGGGCTGGTTTCCGATGCAGGGGCTGATCCGCCGCTTCCGCCCGCATTTCCGCCTGACCCGGCCGGTGGATTCCCGTGACGGCCCGCTGCAGGTGCTGCGGCCGCGCTACTGCTCCATTCCCGGGCCCATCCTGCTCGACGGGGCTGCCATGGCGGCGGCCTGCACCCCGGTGCTGCGCCGGATCACCGCGGGCGGTGGCAACTGGGTCATCGATGCCCACTTCGCCTATCCGGACGGCTATGCCGCGAGCCTGGCCGCGGCCCGACTCGGCCTGCCGTACACCATCACGCTGCGCGGCACGGAGCAGCGCCACAGCCGGATGCCCGCCATCCGCCGCAGGATGGTGGCTGCGCTGGGCGGCGCGAGCCGGGTGTTCTGCGTATCGGAATCCCTGCGCCGGCTGGCGCTGGAGCTCGGCACGAGGGCCGATCGCGCCGTGGTGGTGCCCAACGGCGTGGATACCGCACGCTACTTCCCGGTGGAACGCGAGCTCGCACGGCGCCGCCTCGGGCTGCCCGTCGATGCCCGCGTGCTGGTGACGGTTGGTGGCCTGGTGCGTCGCAAGGGCTTTCACCTGGTCATCGGCCGGCTTGCGGAGTGGCGTCGCCGCTGGGGCAATGTCGTCTATCTCGCCGTGGGTGGCGCCTCGCGCGAAGGCGACGAGGGAGCCGCGCTGCGCGCCCAGGCGCGGGAGGCCGGCGTGGCCGAGCATGTGCGCTTCCTCGGTGCCTTGCCGCCGGAGGAGGTGCGGGTGCCGCTCTCGGCGGCCGATGCCATGGTCCTCGCCAGCAGCAACGAGGGCTGGGCGAACGTGTTGCTGGAGTCGATGGCCTGCGGCACGCCGGTGGTGGCCAGCGATGTCGGCGGCAACCGCGAGGTGGTGGCGAGCGCGGTGGTCGGCGAGGTGTTCGACCTGCAGGACGCCGGGGGCCTGGATCGCGCGGTGGGCGAGGCGCTGTCGAAGGCCTGGGACCGCGAGGCCATCGTCGAGTACGCGCGCTGCAACTCATGGAATGCCCGGGTGGAGCAGCTGGTGGCGGAGTTCCGCGGCATTGCGCAGGCCGCCAGCGTCGCATGAGCCTCTATACGCGATTCGCCTCCGGCCTGCTGTTCCCGCTGCACGAGCGGCTCAAGGGTCATGGCAGCGTCGCCCTGCGTCGCGAACTCGAGCGCAGCCAGTGGCTGGATGCCACCGCCCTGGAGCGCCTGCGCGAGGCCCGGCTCGGGCAATTCCTCATGCGCGCCTCGCGCAGTGTCCCGTACTACCGCGAGCTGTTTGCGGCGCAGGGCCTGCGACCCGCGCCATCCATGCCGCTGTCGGCGCTCGCCAGCCTGCCGATGCTGGACAAGCCCACCATCCGCGCGCAGGCACAGCGGCTCAAGGCCGCCGACGCGGGCCCGCTCAAGCCCTACAACACCGGCGGCTCCAGCGGCGAACCGCTGCGCTTCTGGATCGACCGCGAGCGCGTCAGCCACGATGTGGCAGCCAAGTGGCGCGCCACTCGCTGGTGGGGTGTGGACATCGGTGATCCCGAGATCGTCGTCTGGGGTTCGCCGATCGAGCTGGGTGCCCAGGACCGGCTGCGCCAGCTGCGCGACCGCCTGCTGCGCACGCAACTGCTCTCGGCCTTCCAGCTCGACGAGGCGACGCTCGACCACTACCTGCGAGTGCTGCAGCAGGTGCGCCCGCGCATGCTGTTCGGTTATCCCACGGCGCTGGCCGGCATCGCCGCGCACGGCGCGGCGCGCGGCATGGCGCTGGACGCGCTCGGCATCCGCGTCGTGTTCGTCACTTCCGAGCAGCTGTTCCCCGACCAGCGCGAGCGCATCGCCAGGGCCTTCGGCTGCCCGGTGGCCAACGGCTACGGCGGCCGCGATTTCGGCTTTGTCGCGCACGAGTGCCCGTCAGGGCGCCTGCACCTGTCGGCAGAGGACATCATCGTCGAGATCGTCGACGCCGAAGGCAGGGTGCAGCCCGCCGGGACGGCCGGCGAGGTGGTGGTGACCCACCTGCGAACCCCGGGCTTCCCGTTCATCCGCTATCGCACCGGTGACATCGCCGTGCTGGACCCGGCGCCCTGCAGCTGCGGGCGGGGCCTGCCGGTGTTGCGGGAGGTGCAGGGGCGCACCACGGATTTCGTCGTGACCACCAGCGGGGCGAAGGTGCATGCGCTGGCGCTGATCTACGTGGTCCGCGACCTCGAGGGCATCCGCCAGTTCCGCATCGTCCAGCAGGCGCGCGACCGGCTCAGCCTGGAGCTGGTGCGCGACCCGGGATTCCGCGAGGCGCTGCTGCCGGAGATCGAGCGGCAGTTCCGCCTCCGGCTCGGTCAGGACCTGCAGGTGAGCTTCCGCTTCGTGGATGCGATCGCCCCGGCGAGCTCCGGCAAGCACCGCTACGTCGTCAACGAGGTTCCCCCCGGCTGAGGACGTGCTGGCCGCGGTTCAGAGGTGCTGTGCGGCCAGCCATTCCTCCAGCATGAACAGCGTCCACATCAGGGCGCCGTAGTACACGGCGTGCTCGGTCTGCTGGAGCCGCAGCAGGTCGTCGATGAAGGCCGGCTGGATGATGCCGCGCCGGCCGAGTGCCTGCAGCCGCCCCTGCACGCGATCGCGCAACACCGGGTCGCCGTTGATCCACAGGCCGACCGGAACGCCGAAGCCGTGCTTTTCCTTGTTGATGACCTCCGCCGGCAGGAAGCCGGCGAAGGCTTCCTTGTAGAACTTGCGCAGCTCGCGCAGCGTGAGCTTGGCGCTGCTCGGGACGCGGGTGGAGACCGCGGCCACGCGCGGGTCCAGCATCGGGAAGTGCACCGAGACGCTAGCGAGGTCACAGGCCATGCGCACCTTGCGCAGGTCGTTGTCGGCGAGCGTCAGGGCCCAGTCGAGGTAGAGCATGCGGTCGAGCGCATCGCCCGTGGCGGGCTCGGCATAGACGGCGCGGGCATAGGCATGCGGTGCGTCCGGGTCGATCTGCCGCAGGAACTCCGGTGTCAGTACGCCGGCCGGATCGTTGCGCACCAGCAGGTTGTAGCTGAACAGCCGGTCGGGCAGCGGCACGCGCGCCTGGTCGACGTAGCTGGCCAGCTTGCGCAGCGGCCCGGGCGCGCGACGGCTCAGCGCCGCCAGCGGGTCGACCGCCACCGTGCGCAGCCAGGCCGGCAAGCCGCCGTAGAGGTTGAACACCGACTGCTTCTGGTAGCGCTCGTTGCCGGCGAACAGCTCGTCACCACCATCGCCGGCCAGCAGCCGGCTGATGCCGGCATCGCGCGCGAACTGCGCGCAGAGGTAGGCAGAGACGGCCGAGGCGTTGCCGAAGGGCTCGGGGAAGGCACCGATCACGCGATCGAGGCAGGCCGTGACATCGGCGGAGTGGATGCATTTCTCGTGCAGGTCCAGGCCGAAGTGGCGGGCCGAGATGCGGGCGTAGCGGCTTTCATCGTAGTCCGGTACGTCGAAGCCGATGGTGAAGGCGCGCACGCCGCTGCCGGCGTGCCGTGCCGCCAGGCCACACACGCTGGAGCTGTCGAGGCCGCCGCTGAGGAAGCAGCCCATCCCGGGCAGGTTGGCGACGCGACCGACGGCAGCCGAGATCGCCTCGAAGCTCTCCTGGCGCAGCCCGTCGAGTGCGGTGTCCGTGTGCCGGAACCCGGGCTGCCAGTAGCGTCGCAGGCTGCTGCGGCCGTCGCGCCAGCTGAGGGTGCTGGCCGACGGCAGCTTGTGCACGCCCTTGAAGATGCTGCGGCTTCCGGGAACGACGTTGAAGAACAGGTAGTCGAACAGCGCCTGCGGGTCGATCGCCCCCGCGGCGCCGGCGCGCCGGGCAACCCAGCCGAGGTCGGTGCCGAAGGCCAGGCCACCGGGCACGCTGGCGTAGTAGACCGGCACGGAGCCGAAGGCATCGCTGGCCAGCACCAGGGAGCGGCTGGCGCTGTCCATGGCGAGCAGCGCGAACTCCCCGCCGATGGTCGCCAGCGCCGGGCTGTCGCCGGCGGCGGCACGCGCCAAGGCGGGGGCCGGATCGTCGCCGCCGGCCTCCGTTCCGTAGGGTGCGCCGACGCAGGCGTAGAACGCGCCGGCTGCTTCATGCGACCGCAGGCGTCCCGTCGTGGCCGAGGCAAACCACTGCAGGCCGTGGAGTGAACCGCTGGCGTGGCTGGCCTGTCCGGCCATGGCGTCTGGTCCGGGCTCCAGCGCCTGGCCAGGCGCCGGGTCGGTGATGCAGCCGATCAGGTAATCCATGGCGGCTCCGTGGTGCTGTTCAGCCAGCCTGCGTGCCGGCGGGAACCCGCAGGCCGGAGAGCCACTGAAGCGTGATGTCTGCGGCCTCGTTCCGCCATGCGGCGCTGGAAAAAGTGTGGGTTGCGCTGTCGATTGCGCGCCGGGTGACGCTCGGTCGCGCCAGCAGGTCCTGCCAGGCCGGGGTCTCCGCCAGGACGCGGAACTCCGCCGCCGTGATGTCCTGGCCACTGAGCAGCACCAGCACCGGCAGCGTGAAGGCGGCCAGGCTGCCGCGCATGCGCGCCACGAAATCACCGTCATCGTCGCCCGGTGCACCGGCAGCGCCGCGGCGGACATTCCCGGCGAGATCGCCGAGCACCCTGCCGGTACGCAGCCGTCCCGACAGCAGCTTGCGCCAGAAGTCGCGGCTCAGCAGGCGGTCGAGGTAGTAGTGGCGCAGGTAGGCGCGTGCCAGGCCGGCCTCCGAGCGTACCCAGGGATTGACCAGTGCCAGTCCGGCGATGCGGCTGTCACTGCCGGCGTAGAGCAGGGCCGCGGAGGCACCATCGCACAGGCCCCACAGCACCACGCGGCGCACCGCGGGGATGTGCTCGCACAGCGTGTCGACCGCGGCGGCGATGTCCGCCGAAATGTGCTCGAAGCCCGGGAATTCGCCGCCGCTGTCGCCCATGCCGCGGCAGTCGAAGCGCAGGACCGCGAAGCCTTCCTGCAGCAGGTGCCGGGCCAGCAGCGTGAACTGGCGATGGCTCCCTGTCCGGTACTGCGGTCCGCCGACGACGATCACCACGCCGAGTGCGCGCGGCGCAGCCGGCCTGCCGAGGATGCCGACCAGTTCCTCGCCCTGGCAGGCGAAGCGCACGGCCTGTTCGTCGCTCATGGGCATGCGGCCAGCAGCGGCAGGGTGCGTTGCACGATGCCGTGGCCCACCGTGATTTCCGCCGTGCTCCAGAACGGCGGGTCACGCTGCTGCAGCAGTTCGGCACGGCTGCCAGCGGTCTGCAGGGCGGCGACCAGGCTGACCGCTGCCGGGCGCATGGCGCCCGCCTCGTCGCCGGTCACCTCGATCCACGACAGCGGCGGCCACCCGGGCGGCGTGGGCGGCGCGAGCGCCGTGGCATCCAGCGCGTTCACCAGATCCGGAGCCAGCATGTAGCCGACCGCTTCCACCGCCTGGCCGGCCGCGAGCTGCCCGCGCAGCTGTGCCACCGAATCGCGGGTCCCGGGCTGCAGGTTCGCGGCGATCCGCGTGCGCAGCAGGTCGGTCACCACGGCTTTGCCGGTGAGGACCGGCTGCCAGAGCACCAGGCGCTGCACCTGCCCGAGGCCGCCGCGCAGCAGGTCCCAGGCGAGCAGGGCGCCCGCGCGGATCCCGACCAGCACGAGACTCGTGCAGTCCTGCTGTCGCAGCCAGTCGGCGGCGGCACGCAGGTCGTCGAGCCAGGCGTCCCAGCGGGCATCGGCGAAATCACCGGGGCTGTCGCCGGTACCGTGCAGGTCGGGGTAGATGGCGCAGGCGCCCTGGCTGGCTGCCGCGCCAGCCAGCAACCGCATGGTGCGGCGTGTGCGGTTCATCTCCTCGCCGAAGGCCGGGCAGACGAGCACACCCACGCGGGATGGCGTGGCGAAGGGCCTGGCCGCCAGCGCGAATATCCGCTGGCCGCGGGACGGCAGGAACAGGGGCAGGATGTCGGCTCGGCCAGTGACCTGGTTCGGCCCGGGCACTACTGCGTCACTTTGCTCTGCACGAACTCGACCAGCGAGCCGAAGGTGGCGAAGGTCTCGGCCGAGATCTCGTCATCGTCCACCACGAACCCGAACTGGTCCTCCAGCGCCGTGATGACGGTGACGACGGCCATCGAGTCCAGCTCGGGGAGGGCACCGAGCAGCGCAGAACCCTCTTCCAGCCGGGCTGCCCGTTCGCCCAGCTGCAGGGTGTCCCTCAGGATCGCGCGAAGCTGCTGATCCAGCATGTCGTGAATTCTCCGGTTTTCCAGTGCCACGGGTCCTGGGAGTGCCTGGGCGGACCCCGCGGGCGCAGGAATCTTATAGTAAAAACAGTGTTTCGCCCAATGAACGCCAGTATGCTGTGGTTCGCAGCCCGCCGTCCGTGCGTTGTTTAAAATATCCTGAAAACAGACCCGGCTAACCGGAATGCGCGCAGGCGTGTTCCTCGGGGGGCGGGGAAGTCCGGAAACCAGACCCTCCAGGCCGCACGCCCATGAGCGAACTCCTGCACCAGCTGATTATGTCGTCCGCCCTGCGCCACGGCACACGGCCCGCGCTGACCGACGCGGCGCGCACGGTGACCTACGAGGCGCTGGCGCTCGGCATCGGCAGCCTCGCCGCCGGGCTCGCCGGTGCCGGCATGCGCCGCACGACGCGCGTGGCGGTCTACCTGCCGAAGAGCCTGGAGGCCGTCGAGGCCTTTTTTGCGACCGCCATGGGCGGCGGTATCTTCGTGCCGGTCAACCCGCTGCTCAAGCCGCGCCAGGTGGCCTACATCCTGCAGGACTCGGGTGCCGAGCTGCTGATCACCTCGACGGACCGACTCTCCGCCCTGGCGGGCGAGCTGCGCGACTGCCCTGACCTGCGGACCGTGGTCACGGTCGAGGCCACGGCGGTGGATGCACCCCCGTCGCTGCGGGTGCTGTCCATGGCCGCGTTGCGGGCCGAGGCGCCGGCGCTCGCGGCACCGTGCATCGTCGACGAGGACATCGTCTCCATCTTCTACACCTCCGGCAGCACCGGCCGCCCCAAGGGCGTGGTGCTCAGCCACCGCAACATGGTCGCCGGCGCGCACAGCGTGGCGAGCTACCTGGAGAACCGGCCTGAGGACAGCATCCTCGCCGTGCTGCCGTTCAGCTTCGACTACGGGTTCAGCCAGCTGACCACCGCTTTCCACAGCGGGGCGCGGGCGGTGTTGCTGAACTACCTGCTGCCGAACGACGTGCTGCGCGCGGCGCAGCGCGAGCGCGTCACCGGACTCGCCGGCGTGCCGCCGCTGTGGATCCAGCTGGCTGCGCTGGAGTGGCCCGAGACGGTGCGCGAGCACCTTCGCTACATCACCAATTCGGGCGGCAAGCTTCCCGTCGCCACGATCCAGAAGCTGCGTCAGCGGTTGCCGTCCACCCGGCTGTACCTGATGTATGGCCTGACCGAGGCGTTCCGTTCGACGTATCTGCCACCCGAGCTGGCCGACCAGCGGCCGACCTCCATCGGCAAGGCGATTCCCAACGCGGAGATCCTCGTGGTGCGGCCCGATGGCACGGAATGCGGGCCGGATGAGCCGGGTGAACTGGTGCACCGCGGAGCGCTGGTAGCCAAGGGCTACTGGCGCGATCCGGATCGGACCCGCGAGCGCTTCCGGCCGGTGCCGGGCCAGCTGCCGGGCGTGCCGCTGACGGAGATGGCCGTCTGGTCCGGGGACACCGTGCAGCGCGATGCGGAGGGCTTCCTCTACTTCGTCGGCCGCCACGACGAGATGATCAAGACCTCGGGCTATCGCGTCAGCCCCACGGAGGTCGAGGAGGCCCTGTACGCCACGCAGATGGTGGCCGGTGCCGTGGCTTTCGGCATCGAGCATGCCAGCCTCGGGCAGAGCATCGCCGTGGTGGTGGAGGCTGCCGACGGCCATGCGCCCGACACCGAGCGCCTGCTCGCCGGGTGCCGCCAGGCCCTGCCGCCGTTCATGGTGCCGGCGACCGTGGTGTGGGAGACCGACCTGCCCCGCAATCCCAACGGCAAGCTGGATCGCAGCGGCATCATCGGCCGCCTGCGGCCGCAGCTCGAGGCAGCCCGTGATGCGGGCTAGCGAAGCGGCGCGCCACACGGCGCTGGACCGGCTGCAGTCACGCGACGGCCAGCTGCTGATCGGCGGCGAGACCGTGGGTGCCATCCTTGCGCGTGTGGGCCGCACGCCGTTCTATGCCTATGACCGCCAGGCCATCACCACGCGCGTGGCGCAGCTGCGCGCGGCACTGCCGGCCGACATGCACCTGCACTATGCCATCAAGGCCAATCCCATGACGGAGCTGGTGGCCCACATGGCCGGTCTCGTGGATGGCTTCGACGTCGCTTCCGCAGGCGAACTCCGCGTGGCGCTGGCAGCCGGGATGGCGCCGGAGCGCATCAGCTTCGCCGGCCCGGGCAAGGCGGCGGCGGAACTGGAAGCGGCGGTGGCCGCCGGCATCACGGTGCACGTCGAGTCGGAGCGTGAGATCGCCATCCTGCACCAGATCGGCGGCCGAGGCACGCGGCCGCGGCTGGCGATCCGCGTCAATCCCGCTTTCCAGCTGAAGACCGCCGGCATGAAGATGGGCGGAGGCGCTTCGCAGTTCGGCATCGATGCCGAGCGCGTTCCCGCGATCCTGCGCAGCCTCGACATCGGACGTGTGGAGTTCCGCGGCTTCCATATCTTCGCCGGATCGCAGAACCTCAGCGCGGCGGCCATCAGCGAGGCGCAGCTTCAGGCCGTGGCGCTGGCGGAGGAGCTGGCGGCGGATGCCCCGGCACCGGTCGCCGAACTCAACATCGGCGGCGGCCTGGGCATTCCCTACTTCCCCGGCGAGCAGCCGGTGGATCTCGCGGCCATCGGCAGCAGCCTCGCGCAGCTCGTGGTGCGGGCGCGCGGCAGCCTGCCGGGTACCCGGCTCATCATGGAACTCGGCCGCTACCTGGTGGGGGAGGCCGGCTACTATGTCTGCCGTGTCGTCGACCGCAAGGAATCGCGTGGCCGGATTTTCCTCGTGACCGATGGTGGACTGCATCACCACCTTTCCGCCAGCGGCAACTTCGGCCAGGTGATCCGCAAGAATTATCCCGTCGTCATCGCCAGCCGGATGGGTCAGCCCGCCGGGGAAACCGCCTCGGTGGTCGGGCCCCTGTGCACGCCGCTCGACCTGCTCGCCGATGGCATGCGGTTTCCGCCGGCCGGTCCCGGTGACCTCGTGGCCGTGCTCCAGTCCGGCGCCTATGGCTTCACGGCCAGTCCGCTTGGTTTTCTCAGCCATCCGGAGCCGCTGGAGATCCTGGTCTAGCCGCATGCCGGCTGGCCAGGCATTCCCCGGCGTCCGCCACGGATCCGCGGGCGGGGTGGGCGCATGAAGGGCGCGCTGTTCATCGTCTTCCACTGGCCGCCGTTCAGCGGCAGCAGCGGCGTGCATCGCAGCCTGCGCTTCACCAAGTACCTGCCCGAACAGGGCTGGACGCCGCTGGTGCTGAGCGCCAGCCCGCGCGCCTTTCCCACGCGCGGCGACGACCTGCTGGGGGAGATCACCCCGGGCACGGTGGTGCGGCGCGCCTTTGCGCTGGATGCCGCGCGGCACCTCGCCGTTCGCGGCCGCTACCTGCGCGCCACGGCGCTGCCGGACCGCTGGGTGTCGTGGTGGCTGCCGGCGGTGGCAACCGGCCTGCAGATGATCCGCCGGCACCGGCCGGCGGTGATCTACGCTACCTATCCCATCGCCACCGCACACCTGATCGGCATCACGCTCGCGCGACTCTCGGGCCTGCCACTGGTCGCCGATTACCGCGACGCCATGGTCACCGCGGACATGCCGGCGGATCCGGTGGTGCGCCGTGCCTACCAGCGGATCGAGCAACGGGTCATGGCGGGCGCCGGGGCGGCCATCTTCACCACGCCGCGCAGCCTGGAGCTGTACCGGCAACGTTATCCCGCGCTGCCGCCCGGCAAGATGCACTGCATCCGCAACGGTTACGACGAAGGTGATTTCTCCGCCTTCCCGGCGGACAGCGCGCGCCCGCCCGGACGGCGCCTGCGCCTGCTCCACAGCGGCCTGTTGCGACTCGACGAGCGCGACCCGCGGCCCTTCCTCGCTGCCCTGGGGGATTGTCTCGGCGACGGGCGCCTGCGGCGCGACGAAGTCGAAGTGGTGTTCCGGGCGACGGGCGATGACGAGGGACACCGCCGCCTGGTGGCGGAGGCGGGCCTGGGCGACGTGGTGCGCATCGAGCCGCCCCTGCCTTACGCGGCCGCGTTGCGCGAGATGGCGGATGCCGACGTGCTGCTGGTATTCCAGGACCGGTTCTGCAACCACCTGGTGCCGGCGAAACTCTACGAGTACATCCGCACCGGCCGGCCGGTGCTCGCGCTCACCGACCGGCTCGGCGAAACCGCCGAACTGGTCGAGGAATCCGCTGCCGGACGGGTCCTCGACCTGGCCTCGCGTGAAGAAATCGCCGCCGCCTTGCCGGGATTCCTCGCCGATGTCCGGCGCGGGACCGCACCCCACGCCACGCTCGCGCAGGCGGAGCGCTATTCGCGGCGGGCGCAGACGGCCGAGCTGGCAGCCGTGTTCGCGCGCCTGGCCGGGACCATGGGATGAACGCGGAGCACCCGTCTCGCGGGTACCGTGCAGCCAGGACGGCCCTGCTGGTCGGTGCGCCGTTGCTGGTCCTGGCGGCAATCTGGGTCCCGGAGGTCCGCCATCATCATCTGGCGACTCCGGCGCCTGCCGCTGGCGTGAATGAGACCCTGCGTTCGCAGCCGGCGGATGCGGTGCTGGCGCGCCTCGACGAGCTGCGCTACGGCGCCGATGCGGCGGGGGCGGCCGAGCGCGTGGCGCGGGCCGGGGAGATCCTGCAGGGGCAGTACCGTGCCCTGAGCGGCGCGATCCTGCCGCTGGATCTCGAGCCGGATGATGCCGGACTGGAGCAGGGCAGCCCGGCCGCCCAGCTGGAGATCGCCTCGCTGGCGCCGGCCGATACCCTGCTGGCGGCCTATCGCCTGACTGGCGAGGAGCGCTATTACGCCGCCGCGCTGCGCTCCGTGCTCGCATGGGGCCGCTACGAGCGTGCGGCATGGTTGCCTCGCGGCTTCCTCTGGAACGACCACGCCGTTGCCGCGAGGATTCCGGTGCTGGCGTCGCTGTGGCGCCAGTACCGTCACCATCCGGGCTACCGGCCGGAAGTCGCCGCCGAGCTCCTCGGTTTCGTGTCGCGTACCACGGCACGCCTGGCGAGCGCGGATCACTACACCGCCAGGACCAATCACGGCGTGATGCAGGACCTGGCCCTGCTGCACGCGGCAGCGGCCTTTCCGGCGCTGGACGGCACGGCCAGGCAGACCCGGCTGGCGCTCGGGCGCCTGCAGGCGCATCTTGCCTACTACGTGGCGCCCGGTGGCGCGGTGCTCGAGCACTCGGGTTACTACCAGGACTTCGCCATCGAGTTGCTTGGCACGGCAGTTTCCTACCTGGATATCCTGGAGATCCCGGTGCCGGCGACGCTGGAGCAGCGCCATGCTGCCGCCGAGTGCCGCCAGCGACGCCTGACGCGGCCGGACGGCTCCATCCCGGCCTACGGCGACAGCTGGAGCGCACGACGGACCGCCGCGGCGCTGGCAGCCGCGGCCGCAGTCCGCTGTCCGCTGACGAGCGGCCCGCTCCTCGATACGGACTTCGGCTATGCGGCGGTGGACGATTTCGGTGCCGCCGGCCAGCAGCTGTTCGTCACCTGGGCGAACTTCCCGGGACGTGCCCACAAGCATGACGACGACCTGGCGCTGTGGCTCTGGGCGGATGGCGCGGACTGGTGGAGCGCTTCCGGCTACTGGCCCTATGGCGATCCACTCAGGGACGAGGCCACTTCCTGGCGTGGCAGCAATGCACCACACGGCGTCGGCGAAGGTCCGGGACGGGGCAGCAGCAGCGTGCTGCGCGGCCAGGTACTGGACGGCAGCGTGCGTCTCGTCGATCTCGAGCGCAGCGTTGCGGACGGGCGTGCGTACCGGCGCCAGGTGGCTGCCATCCGTGGTGCCGGCGTCTTCATCATCGATACGGCGACCGGACGGCAGGACCGCTTCGAGTCGGTGTGGACCATGTCGCCCTCCATGGTCCTGCACGAAGCGGGTCCCGGCCGTTTCCGCATCACGCGGGCCGGCGACGGTGCCGCTGCTCTTGCGGCGGGTTTCACCGGTGACAGTGGTTTCTCGGTGAGGCGCTTCCGGGGCTCCAGCCAGCCCTTTGCCGGGCTGGTGGCTGTCGACGGCTCGATCCTGCCTGCCGATGCGGTGGAAATCTCGGCGCCGACGGGCGGCTGGACACTGGCCGCCTGGAACGCCACCCGGACAGGGGTTGCCGCGCCACTCGATGCCCACATGCTGCGCTGGTCCGGCCCGGAGCAGTGGGTGCTGAGCGTGGAGACGCCGGAGGGCCGAATCGAGCTCGCCCGGAACGGTGGCGGGCTCACGGTGAGGCTGCCCGGGCTTCCACCGCAGCCCATCGTGGTGCATCCCGCGCCCGCCTCACGCCCGCTGCTGGCCAGCGCCGAGGCGCAGTTCGCCGAGGCCGCGCGCCGCTACCCGCCGTTCCGCGATCTCGTTGCCTACCGCTGGCAAGCCAGCCTGGCCGTTGGCGTGCTGGCGCTGCTGCAATTTCCGGCCATCCGGCTCGCTGCCCGTGCTGGCCTGCAACGCCGCTTCTCATGGCCGCTTGTGACGCTCGGCTGGGCCGTGCTCGGTGGCTGGCTGTACTATAGCTATCTCGTCTGACCGCTGCCGCAGGCCAGGAAACGCAGCATGTGCAAGTCCAACTACACGAGATCGGCACGCGCCAGGATGCTGGCAGCTGTCACCGCCATGGGGCTGGCGGCGGCCACGGTGGCCACATCCATCCAGGGCGCGCCCATTGCCAACCGCGGGGATTCGCTGCGTGCGGTGTGCGGCAACCCCTTCGAGAACGGCGTGGGGCCCTGGGACTACAACAACAGCGAAGAACGGACGAATCCGCAGAAGATTCCCATCGTCGAGCAGTTCCACCTCACGCGCGAGGTGGAGAGCCTGGAGCGTGGATCCACCGGCGCCTACGCGCTCGGTGACCTCGACTACACGCTGCGGGCGGTTCCCAACCACCCGCGGGCCCTCAACGCCGTCGCCCGGTACGACGTGGAGAAGGGCGGCATTCCGCCGAACTTCCGCTCCGCGGAATGCTGGTTCGACCGGGCCATGCGCTTCCGGCCCGAGGATGGCACCGTGTACCTGCTGTACGGCAACTACATGGCGCGCAAGGACCGGCTCGACGATGCGCTGGAATCCTACCAGCTGGCGAAGAAGCTGCTTCCGGACAGCATCGAGGTGGACTACAACCTCGGGCTGCTGTACTTCCGCCTCGGCGACTATGCGAAGGCGCAGGCGGCCGCGCGCACGGCCTACGCCGGCAACTATCCGCTGCAGGGACTCAGGAAGAAGCTCGCGGAGAAGGGGCTGGCCGTCGATCCCTAGGCTTCAGCCGGGAACGCCGGCTGCCAGGCTGATCTTCGGGCCGTGGAAGGCCTCGGCATGGCCGTCCGGGGCATTGCATTCGATGCCGCGCAGGCGCATCAGCGCATTGAAGGTCTCGGCGGACCACCACTGCTTGTCCTGCTGGGACGGGAAGTGCCGCAGGATCAGCTCCACTTTCCGCAGCCGCAGCGCGTCGTCCAGCGGCACGAAGACATTGGGCCGCCCGAGGTCGCCGTCGTACTTCGGGATCTCGTACTCCAGCACCAGGTGGTTGCGGAAGCTGTTCCAGGTGAGTTCGCCGAGCACCCGGTGGTCCTGGTGGAAGTCCCCGCGGTGGTGGGTCAGCACCAGGTCGGGCTCGACCGCCTTCAATTCCTCGAAGAACGGCTTGATGGCGGCGGTCTCGCCGGGAAAGTAACTGTTGCGGAAATCCTTGATGATCACCTGGTGAGGGCCGGCACCGAGGAAGGCGGCGGCGCTGGCCCGCGCTTCGGCGGCGCGCACGGCACCGGAGCTGAACACGACCCAGTGCACGACCAGCCGTGGATTGGCGGCCAGCAGGGCCAGCACCGTGCCGCCGCAGCCGATCTCGATGTCATCGCAGTGGGCACCGATGCACAGCAGGCGACGCAGGCCGCCGGAGGGTTGCAGGGACAGCTGCCGCATGGCTACCGGGCCCGGTTCTCGCGCCAGACTTCCCACGGCGTGTTGCCCTGGCCGTGCATGCGGTCGTAGGTGATCTTGTCCTTGAAGGTGTCCATGGACTTCCAGAAGCCCTCGTAGCGGTAGGCGAACAGCCGCTGCTCGGCGATCAGGCGCTGGAATGGCGCCTCCACCAGCTCCTCGCGCTCGCGCATGTAGTCGAATATGGAACGACGCAGCGCCAGGTAGCCGCCGTTGATCCAGACATCGGAGCCCTCCACGGTACCCATGGCGGTCACCATGCCGTCGGCGCCGAAGCGCGCGGTATGGAAACTCTGCGATGGGCGCACCGCGACGAAGCCGGCAACCGCGCCACTGGCCTGGAAGCGCGACAGGTATTCCGGCAGTGGCAGGTCGGAGAGCTGGTCGCCGTAGTTGGCGAGGAACATCTCGTCATCGCCGAGGTAATGGCGCACCGCAGCCAGGCGCTGGCCGATGTTGGAGTGCAAGCCGGTCTCGGCGAAGGTGATGGACCAGTCGTCGATGTCGCTGGCCGCCGGTTCCATCTGCCGGCCGCCCTTGCGCATGACGAAATCGGCGGACTGGTAGGGGTCGTAGTTGCGGAAGAAATCCTTGATGAGGTCGCCACGGTAACCGAGGCAGAGGATGAAGTCCTTGTGCCCGTGGTGGGCGTAGAACTTCATCAGGTGCCAGAGGATGGGCCGGTAACCGATGCCCACCAGCGGCTTGGGGATGGTGTCGGAGTGTTCGCGGAGCCGGGTGCCCAGGCCGCCGCAAAAAATGACTACTTTCATGATCGGACTGCCCCGGAATGGTGCTTGGAATGCTCGGGAGCCACCGGCGAGGCCCGGGCCGCGGCAGGACAATACCATACCGCTGCAGTGCCGGAAGCCGCCTGGTTCACAGCAGGCGGTGTGCCGCCTGGGGCAGGATCCGGGCTTCCGGGATGCCGGCCGCTGCGTGCGCCACCCGGCCGTTATGTGGAAAGCGCGGCTCGCGGCATGAGACGCATTCACTGGTACGCGGCCTGCAGCAGGCCTATAATTTTTTGCGTTTCGCATTCCCGGGCGTTCCGCATGGACGCGCCTGCCCAAGAACCAGCAACGAGAACAAGGGCCCTGATCCACTTGCCTTCGCTGACCGGCCACACCGCGTGAACCCGATCCGTCGCCTGACACAGCGCCTGGCCAATCCGCTGCTGGTCCTCCTGCCGGCGGATGCCCTGGTGGCTTTTGGCGCGCTGTTCGCCGGTGCCTGGATCCGCTTCGGGCTGGACATGGCCAGGGCGGCGCAGACCCTGGGTCCGCTCACGCCTCGGGCGATCAGCTTTGCCGCCTGCATCGTCATCGGGCTGACGACCATGGGTCTGTATCGTGCCCGCCAGCGGCCGACGACCATGGAGAGCATCGCCCGCGTCCTTGTCGGCGTCGGCATCGGCGGCTTCGGCCATGTGCTGTTCTTCTACCTGTTTCCGGAGCACAACACCGGCCGGCTCACCCTGGCCATCGCCATGGTGTTCGGTTTCATCGCCATCAGCCTGGTGCGGGTGCTGCTGCTGCACTTCCTCGACAACAACCCGGCCAAGCGCCGGGTACTGCTGATGGGATCCGGCCGGGTCGCTGCCAAGGTCGGACTGCTGCGCAGGCGCTCGGACCGCCGCCGCTTCGAAGTCGTGGGCTTCGTGCCGGGAAGCGCCGCCGAGCGCGAGTTCGCCGAGCGAAACGGCATGGGGCCGCTGGTCGCACCGGATGTCGATCTCGCGCAGCTGCGCTTCGACGAGGTCGTCGTCGCCCTCGATGACCGCCGCGGCATGTTCCCCACCGCGCAGTTGCTGCGCCATCGCTACATCGGCATCCCGGTGCGCGACATCGTCGATTTCCTCGAGCAGGAGACCGGCAAGATCGACCTGGACGTGCTGCATCCCGGCTGGCTGATCTTCGCCAGCAGCGGCCACAGCCGCTGGGGCTTCCGCGTCATGAAGCGACTGGTGGATATCGGTATCGGTACGGTCATGCTCGCCCTGGCCTCGCCGCTGCTGGCGCTGGCCGTGGTGGCCATCCGCATCGAGGAAGGCCGTGGTGCGCCCCTGCTGTATCGCCAGCGGCGTGTGGGCCGGGGTGGCCGGGTGTTCGACCTGCTCAAATTCCGCAGCATGCGCCTGGATGCGGAGAAGGGCGGGCCGATGTGGGCCTCGCGGCAGGGAGACGAGCGCGTGACCCGCACCGGTGCCCTGATGCGGCGCTTCCGCATCGACGAACTGCCGCAGCTGGTCAACGTCATCCGTGGCGAGATGAGCATCGTCGGACCGCGGCCGGAGCGACCCGAGTTCGTCGAGAAGCTCAGCCCGCACCTGCCGCTCTACGACTACCGCCACTGCGTGCGGCCAGGCCTCACCGGCTGGGCGCAGCTCAACTTTCCCTACGGCGCCTCGGTCGAGGATGCGAACGAGAAGCTGAAGTACGATCTCTTCTACATCAAGAACACCAGTACCCTGTTCGACCTCTTCATCCTCCTGCAGACGCTCGAGGTGGTCATCTGGGGTCGTGGTACCAGCATGGCCGGCCCCCGCGGCAGCGAGACGCGCGACGTCAAGCCGCCCCCGGGCCCGGCGCAGATGCACCTGTTCAGCACGCGCAAGCGCGATGTCGCGTGATGGCCGGATGCCCCGGAGTCAATCGATCGACAGGCGCGTAGCTCAGCGGTAGAGCGCTGCTGCAACACGGCAGAGGTCGGAGGTTCAAATCCTACCCGCGCCTACCATCCTTCAGCCCGCGACCACCGCGTCGCGGGTCAGGATGGCAGCTTGAGGATTCCGGTCTTGCGCCGGCGGGCGGTGTGCTCCGTGTCATCCTGTACTTGCGGCAGCGCCACCGTCATGCCGGTGTCGCTGGTCGCTGGCGAATCCGGCACGGCCGCCAGCGGCGCTGCCGGCGAATCGCGGCCCGCTGCCCGGTCGCTGTAGAAGACGACGTCCACCTGGCCGAAGCTGATGACATCCCCGGTGCGCAGCAGGGCGCGGGGCCTGCGCTTGCGATTCACCAGGATGCCGTTCTTGCTGTTGAGGTCCTCGACGACGTAGATGCCGCCGATGCAGTCGACCAGGGCGTGGCGACGGCTGACTTCCTTGTCGATGACCACCAGGTCATTGGCGTTGCTGCGGCCGATGACGAAGGGAAACTTGCCGGCCTGCACCTGCTCGACGAACTGGCCATCCTTGTAGACCATCAGCATGACCCGGTTCTGGCGCCCGCCACGCGCGACTGCTGCCTGGCCGTCCGCTGCCGCGGCGGCCTGCGCGCCCTGGCGCTCCTCGAACCACTGCCAGCGCAGTTCGTGGACCACCTCGTCGATGACATCGAGGGTGACTTTGGGCAGGTTTTCCACCATGCAGGCCGTCAGCGCCGTATCGCACAGCGTGTTGATCAGCCGCGGAATGCCCTGGGTCAGGCGGTGCACGTCCTTCACCGCGTCTGGCTCGAAGATGGCGTCGATCTCGCCGCCGGCGATGGCGAGGCGATGGCGCAGGTACTCCAGCGTTTCCTCCTCGTTGAGCGCATCGAGCCGCTGGCGCAGGCGTGCGCGCTGACGCAGCTGGGTGAGCCCGGGGGCGTCGAGCAGGTCGTCCAGGTTCGGCTGGCCGGTGAGCACGATGCTGATGATCTTGCGGTCGGCCGTGTCGATGCAGGAGAGCAGCCGCAGTTCCTCCAGCGCCGGTCCGCTGAGGTTCTGGGCCTCGTCGACGATGATGACGACGTGCTTGCCTTCCTCGTGCTTCCTGAGGAAGAAGGCGCGCAGCGTGTCGAGCAGCAGCACCTTCTTCTTCTTGTAGATCGGCATGCCGAACTCCGACAGCAGGGCCTGCAGGAGCTCGATGTGCGAGAGGGTGGTATGGGTGAGCTTGGCGGTGACGAAATCCGGCCCGAGTTCCTCCAGCACCGTATTGAGGATGGTGGTCTTGCCGATACCGATCTCGCCGGTGATGATCACGAAGCTGTCGCGATTCATCAGCGCGAACTTCATGTTGGCCACCGCACGGGAGTGCTGGGCCGTCATGAAGATGAAACGCGGATCGGGCGCCAGGTCGAACGGCCTGCAGGTCAGTCCAAAATGCTGCTCGTACATGGGGCAGGGGCTCTCGCTGGGCGGATGTGGCTGCGCGAAATATGTTATTACAACCGGCCGCTTCCGGCGCGCACGCAGTTCGCTTATTATGTCGACCCCTGCGGGGCCGGGCCGCGCATCCGCAGTCCGGGGCCACACGCAGCGCAGCGGGCGATTAGCTCAGCGGGAGAGCGCTCCCTTCACACGGGAGAGGTCGAAGGTTCGATCCCTTCATCGCCCACCAGTCCCTCACCAGGCGATGCCCTCGTAGGCCGCCGCCAGCTCGCCGGTCTTCAGGCGCACCAGGTCGATGACCGTCTGCCGCGGCGACAGCCGGCCGACGATGCCGGCGAACTCCTCGCCGCCGTTGCCGACGACGACGATTTCGGCGAAATCGACCAGCTCGTCCGCGGTGTCGACCAGCAGCCTCGCAATGTGCGGGATGTGGGTCAGGATGTACTCGCGGTTGGCACCGAGCAGGCGCGACAGGCTGACGTTGCGGTCATAGGCGCGGATCTCGTAGCCCTTGCCGATCAGCCGCTCGGCGACATCCACCATGGGGCTGTGGCGCAGGTCATCGGTGCCGGCCTTGAAGCTCAGGCCGAGGATGCCGATGCGTTTGCGGCCGTGGCGCAGGATCATCTCCAGGGCCCGCTCGACGTGCAGGCGGTTGCTGGGCATCAGCGACTGCAGCAGCGGCAGCTCCAGGTCCAGACGCGCGGACTCGTAGGACAGCGCCGACACATCTTTCGGCAGGCAGGAGCCGCCGAAGGCGAAACCGGGCTTGAGGTAATTCGGCGAGATGTTGAGCTTGCGGTCCTGCAGGAAGATGTCCATGACGGCGTGGCTGTCGATGCCGAGGCGCTTGCAGATGGCGCCAACCTCGTTGCCGAAGGTCACCTTCACGGCATGCCAGACGTTGTCGACGTACTTCACCATCTCGGCGGTCTCGATGGCGGTGCTGATCAGCGGCGCCGGCAGGGCGGCGTACAGGCTGGCTAGCAGCGCGCCGCTTTTCTCGTCCGCCATGCCGATGACGGTCTTCGGCGGGTTGTCGTAGTCGAAGATGGCGGTGCCCTCGCGGAGGAACTCCGGATTGTTGCAGACGCCGAAATCGCGTCCTGCCCGCAGGCCGGAAGCGGATTCCAGCGTCGGGATCACCGTGCCGCGCATGGTGCCTGGCAGGATGGTGCTGCGTATCACCACCGTGTGGTAGGCCGCCTTGTCCTTCAGGCAGCGGCCGATCTCCTCGCACACCGCCCGGACGTAGCGCAGGTTCAGGCTGCCGTTGCCCTCGGATGGCGTGCCGACGCAGACCAGCGAGAGCTCGCTGGCGGCAATGGCGCTGCGGGCATCGGCCACGGCCCTGAGCCGGCCCCCGGCCACGGCATCGCGGATCAGGTCCTCGAGTCCCTTCTCGACAATGGGTGAATGGCCGGCGTTGATGAGACCGAGCTTGGTCTCGTTGGGATCCACGCCGATGACATCGTGGCCGTCGCGCGCCAGGCAGGCGGCGGAGACCGCACCGACGTAGCCGAGGCCGAAAACGCTGATTCTCATGTGCTGACCGATCAGTGGCTGCCCAGTCCGGTGAACTGGAGGTAGAGATAGAGGCGATGGTTGGCGACGGAGTAGGTGAGTCCCCGCGTCTGCTCGTCATCCGTGAACGTGTACTGGCCGCGCAGCGACCACCTGCGGTTCAGGCGCCGCGTCAGCGAGGCCTCCACCGAGTAGTAGTCCCGGCTGAAGCGGTTCGACAGCGCACCGCCGCGGCTGGCGACGGCATCCTGCTTCGAATACCGGGCGCCGAGGCGGCCTGAGAGCAGCGGCGAGAAGTCCTTGGTGAGAAAGGCGCTGGCCTGGTCGAGGGTGACCTGGGAACCGTCCGAGTTGGGCTCGATGGACCGCGACAGCCGGAACTCCGTGGTGATGGTCTTCCCGGCACGCTGCCGGTAGTAGACCTGGCCGAGGAAGTTGTCGTCGGTGCCCTCCATGGTGCAGAGAACGAAGCTGTTCTGCGCCGGGTCCAGGCAGGGCAGGGGTCCGGCGGGCGTGGAGATGAACGGCAGCCCGCTGATCTTCACCTCGCTGCGCGATGCGCCCGCGGTGAGGCCCAGGGTGGCGGCGGGCGTGAGGGCGAACTCGTAGCCCGCGGACAGGCCGTAGGTGAGCGTGTCGTTCTCGACCGGACTGCCGGGGCGCGTTGCCTCGAAGCTGCTGACGTTGGCGCTGAGGCTGATGGTGCTCTGCTGGTCGAGCGAGCGGTCCCAGGACAGTTCCGCCGAACCGGCGGTGTAGTCGGTGCGGAAGCTGAACTCCGCCTCGGTGTAGGTGACATCGTCGTAGTTGATGCTGATGCCGATGATGTCCCTGGGGCTGGCCTGGTAGCGGAACGAGGGTGCGAGGTACCAGCGCTCCTGGTATTCGGTGCGGCGGTTGGTGGTGTCGATGCCCGGCCGCGGCGGGTTGTTGGGATCGGTGCCGACGATGATGCTGTCGCGGGTGGAAATGCGCGAGGCGCCGCCACTCAGGCTGCCGAAGGCCCGCTGCCAGGATTCCGATACCGTTGCCGGCAGGATGTAGTTGAGGTAGCTGTCGTCGCGGTACTGGTCCTCGGTGCCCGAATAGATGGCGCCCTGCAGCTCCGGCCTCATGGTGATGCGCGTGGTTCCGGATTCGCCGGTGATGTTCAGGTAGGCCGTGCCACTGGTGACGTAGCCATCGTCCTCCTGGTCGCTGTTGGAGGTGCCGCCGGGGTTGGTCTCGTAACCGGCACCGGCCGAGACCGAGGGCACGTACTCCCAGGTGACGGCCTGGCTGGCTGCCGGCAGCAGCGCGAGCACCACGGCCGGCAGCCAGCCGGCCGTGCGGTAGCCACGCGAGCCGGCTGCTGCCACGGCTGTCAGGGCACGACCACCGTATCGCCGGCGCGCAGCACGATGTTCTGGTCGAGCTTGCGGCCTTCCTGCACCTCGCTGTAGCGGAACGGGATGGCGATCTGCGCACCGTCCGCGCCACGGCGCAGGATCCTGACGTCATCCTGCTTGGCGAACGGCGTGGTGCCGCCGGCCATGCTGATCGCCTGCATGACGTCCACCGCCCGGGTGATGACGAATTCGCCCGGCCGCGTGACCTGGCCCAGCACGTAGATCTTGTTGCCTTCGAGCTTCAGCGTGCTCACCGTGACGACGACATCCGGGATCAGCTTGCCGAGCTTTGCGGCGAGTTCCTGGCGGATCTCCTCCACCGTCTTGCCCTCGGCGGCGACGTCGCCGGCCAGCGGGAAGGCGAAGTGGCCGTCGGGATTGACCAGCAACTGCATCTGCAGATCGGGCTCCTTCCAGACCGAGACCTGGAGGATGTCGCCCGGATTGATGCGGTAGGGGTCGCGGGCCGGCGGGGTGTCGGCTGCCGAGGCGCCGAAGGCCATGGCCAGCATCACGAGCAGTGCGGTACCGTGCGCGAGCCGGTTGAGCGTCGTCTTGTCGAGCATGCAGGAACTCCCGATTTCTTGTGGTCCGGGGTGCCATTGGATCGGCAACCGGCCCGGACGCATCTGGTCATGCCAGCGAGGCCGGACAGATGACCGCGTTTTCTTAAGCCAGAGTTAAGGCAGGCGCGGAACCATCTTGCCCGGGAGGCAAGCCACGGCGTCAGCCCCCCGCCTTGCGACATATTCTGGCGTGCCGGCCCGGTGGAAGGCCGTGCGCCACATCGCAGAACGCAGGATATCATTAACCGATACTTCAGTTTCCGATACAACGTTTTACGGCTGCTTCCGCAGAAACACAACGAGCCGGACGACCGGACGCCAACATGACCGACCTCCTGGCCAGCGCCCTGGGTTGCGCCCTGACCGCGGCACTCATCTTCGTGCTGCGGCCGGTCGCCATGAGCGTGGGCCTGGTGGACGTGCCGGACGCCCGCAAGAGCCACCAGGGCCCCATCCCGCTGGTCGGCGGACTCGCCATCTTCGCCAGCGTGCTCGCCGCATCGCTGGTACCCGGCCTCACCGGGCTGTCGATCGCCGCTCCCGAGGACCTGAGCTTCGTGGTGGCGGGGCTGATCCTCGTCGGTGTCGGGCTGGTGGATGACTTCATCGAGCTCTCGCCCGCATCGCGCTTCCTCGCGCAGGCGCTGGCGACACTGGCCATGGTCTATGGCGCCAGGGTGGTGCTGGCGGACCTCGGTGCGATGACGCCCTCGGGTGCGATGCTGGAACTCGGGCTGGCTGCCATGCCGTTCACCCTGTTCGCGACCGTGGGCGTAATCAACGCCCTGAACATGTGCGATGGCCTCGACGGGCTGAGCGGCAGCCAGGCGCTGGTTTCGCTGGCCGGCTTCGGGCTGGCGCTGGTGCTGTGGGGCCCGGACGGCAATGCCGGCCTGCTGATGGTGATGGCCGGAGGCATCGTCGGCTTCCTGCTGTTCAACCTGCGCCTGCCGGGGCGGGCCCGTGCCTCGATATTCCTCGGTGATGCCGGCAGCATGTTCCTGGGCTTCGCGCTCACCTGGTTCGCCATCTCGCTGTCGCAGGGACCTGACCGGGTCATCAAGCCTGCCGCCGCGCTCTGGTTCATCATGGTTCCCGTCATGGACGCCGTGGCGATGATGCTGCGCCGGGTGGTGCGCGGGCGCTCGCCGTTCTCGCCGGATCGCGAGCACCTGCACCACATCTTCCTGCTGGCCGGCTTCAGCGTGAACCAGACAGTGGCCATCATGGCGCTGCTGGGCGCAGCCGGCGTGGCCGTGGGCCTGCTGGGCACCTGGCTCGGCGTGCCGGACCTGCTGCTGGCCGGTGCCTTCCTGCTGGCGGGCATGCTCTACTTCTGGATGATCATGCACTCATGGCGCGTCATGCGTTTCCTGCGCCGCTCGATTTGCCGGCGGCGCAGCCTGATGGCGGACCGGCGCTCGAACGTCGATCGCCGCCAGTCGGCCGGGCATGGTTACGCGGGGCCGGAACGGCGCTCCGGCGTGGAGCGCCGCCAGGCGCTGCCACGCCGTGCGGGAGACATGGAGCGCAACCGTGCCTGCCTGCCGCCCCAGCGCAAGCTGCCCGAGTCGCGCCTGCCTCAGGAGGCGGCCGCGGCGCGCCTGGGCTCGCTGCACGGGTCAGGTGTCGGCTGAGCCGGATCGGCCGGCCGCTGTCTCGATCCACGCGGCGGTCGCCACCATGCGCGGCAGCCGCCTGATGCGGCCCTGCAGGCCTTCGGCCAGCGCGGCAGGGCAGTTGTCGCCATGTGCCCGCACGCGGAAGCCGCCGCGATCCGCATCGAGGATGATGGCCACGTCCTGGAAATCGATGAAGCGGCGTACCAGCGGCCAGAGCGCCTTGTAGACCGCCTCCTTGGCACTGAAGAGCAGCAGCGCTTCGGCAGCCGCGGCGGTGGCATTGGCCGGCAGGCGCCGGGTTTCCTCCGGACGGCACACCGTGGCGATCAGCCCTGGATCCAGGGCCTCCGCGGCTTCGATGTCGAGGCCCAGCGCAGCGAGCATCGAGCTGCGTGCTGCAGCGGCCACCGCCAGGCCGCCGGCGTGGGAGATGCTGCCGACGATGCCCGCGGGCCAGCAGGGTTCGCGCCGGGCGCCAACGGCAACGGCGACGGGCGGCAGGCCCAGGCTGCGCAGGGCGCGCCGGGCACAGGCGCGACCCAGCCGGAACTCGGCCAGGCGCGCCGGCGCGAAACCGGCCGCGGCCGCGGCTTCCTCCGGGAAGAGGAACTCGCCGGCTGCCAGGGTCCGCGATCCGGCGCAGGCAACGCTGGCCGGGAAGAGGCCGTCGAAGTCCTCGCGTCCTGCCGCCTGCGGCCCATTCCTGTCCATGCGCTGAGTCTGCCAAGTCGCGGGCGCGCCTGCCAACGACAGGGGCGCTTCGCCGGGGACCCAAGTAGAATCGCGGCCCTGTCCCGTCCAGCGGCCGAACCATGCGCGTCAAGACCCGATTTGCTCCCAGCCCGACCGGTTATCTCCACATTGGTGGCGTGCGCACGGCGCTGTTCTCGTGGCTGTTTGCCCGCCATCACGGCGGTGCATTCGTGCTGCGCATCGAGGATACCGACAGCGAGCGCTCCACAGAGGCCTCGATCCAGGCCATCCTCAGCGGCATGGCGTGGGTCGGACTGGACCATGACGAGGGCCCGTTCTTCCAGACCGAGCGCCTTGCGCGCTATGCCGAGGTCGCGGCAGGCATGCTGGCAAGCGGTAGCGCCTACCGCTGCTACTGCTCGCGCGAGGAACTCGAGGCGATGCGTGCCGCGCAGGTGGCCCGCGGCGAGAATCCGCGCTACGACGGCCGCTGCCGCGACCGCCGCGCGCCGGTGCCCGGCGTCGATCCGGTGATCCGCCTGCGCAGCCCCCGCGAGGGAACCGTCACCGTGCACGACCTGGTGCGCGGCGACGTCAGCTTCGACAACGCCGAGCTCGACGACGTCATCCTCATGCGTTCCGACGGTGTGCCGACCTTCCACTTCGGCGTGGTGGTGGACGACGCCGACATGGAGATCACCCACGTCATCCGCGGTGACGATCATCTGAACAACACGCCACGGCACATCCACATCCAGCAGGCGCTCGGCGTGCCCGTTCCGGCCTACGCGCACCTGCCCATGATCCTCGGTGCCGACGGCGCGCGGCTGTCCAAGCGCCATGGCGCGGTGAATGTCCTCGAGTACCGCGATCGCGGCTACCTTGCCGATGCGCTGCTGAACTACCTGGTGCGCCTCGGCTGGTCCCATGGCGACCAGGAGATATTCAGCCGCCAGCAGATGATCGAGCTGTTCGACATCGCCGCCGTGAACAGCGCGGCGTCACGCTTCAACCCGGACAAGCTCGCCTGGCTCAACCAGCAGTACATCCTCGCCCGCGACCGCGGGCAGCTCGCCGCCGAGCTCGGCGCATTCATGGCGCTGCGCGGCCTGCCGCACGATGCAGGCCCGCCGCTGGCCGCGGTGGTGGATGCGTATCGCGAGCGGGCGGTGACCCTTGAGGACATGGTCCAGGCGAGTGCCTACGTATTCAACGATTTTGCGGACATCGACGCGAAGGCCGCGCGCCAGCACCTGAAGGCGGCCGCGGTGCCGGTACTCGCCCAGGTCCTCGAGCGGCTCGAGGCTCTGCCCGGGTGGCAGCGCGAGGCCATCCACGAGGTGCTGCAGGCGGTTGCCGCGGCGCTAGGCATCGGCTTCGGCAAGGTTGGCCAGCCGCTGCGCGTGGCGGTCACCGGCGGCACCGTGTCGCCACCCATCGACGTGACGCTGGAAGTGATCGGGCGCGAGCGCGTGCTGCGGCGCCTGCGCCACGCGTTGCAGCTCGCGCAGGCGCAACCGCCGGTTTCTTGACAGGCCTCAGGGGCTTGCGTACAGTCCGCTGCCGCGTGGGGCTATAGCTCAGCTGGGAGAGCGCTTGCATGGCATGCAAGAGGTCGGCGGTTCGATCCCGCCTAGCTCCACCAGTCCACCGCCGCCGCCTGCGCATCGTCCCCATCGTCTAGAGGCCTAGGACATCGCCCTTTCACGGCGGTAACCGGGGTTCGAATCCCCGTGGGGACGCCATCACGCGCCTCCGCCGTGAGCCGCGTCTTGGACGGCTCTTCCCGCATTCATTTATGATTCAGCGGGTTGTCGTGTCACGGGCCGGTGCATCTCCGGCACCGACCGGACGAGGAAGCGCGCTTGTCCCTGGTGTTGAACCAGTCCTGGAGTTACTGGGCCGCAGCCGTTGCCTATGCACTGCTGCTGGCCTACGTGCTGGTGGCGGGCGGACGCGGGTTGCTGCGCTGGCACCTGCTGGCCGTGGCCGCGACCGGCGCCGCCTGGGGCGGCCTGCTGGCGGAGCGGGTGGGCCTGCCGTTTGCCTCCCACCTGGACCCCGTGGTGCTCCTCGCCGAGCTGGCCTGTTTGGGCAGCTGGTACCTGCTGCTCAATCGCCTGCTTCGCGGGCCTTACAAGCGTTCCATGCCGGAGATGGTGCGACGCGGGCTGGCGCTGCTCTGGCTGGGGCTGGCTGCGCTGGGGGCGGCGGCCTGCTGGCAGTGGTTCGCACGGACTGACGAGGGCTGGGTCTCCGGCGTCTTCAGCGGCATCGTCCTGACGGGCGCCCTGGTCTGCATGGCACTGGCGGCGCAGCTCAGCCGCGATGCCCCGGTGGAAGGCCGCCCGGCGCTGGGCATGCTGGTGGCCGCGGCTGCCCTGGCGGCAGGAGCGCAGGTGGTGGCCATGACGCTGGCCCTGCTCGGTTCGTACACGCCGTCGGACATCCAGGTGGCACGCGCGCTGGCGATGGCAGCCACCGCGGTGCTGCTCGCCCGCGCCGTATACCTGCAGCCGCAATGGTCGCTGGCGATATTCGTCTCGCCGCAGGCGCGCACCTACATGCCGCGTTTCATGGCCATGGCGGGCGTCCTGGCGATCCTCCTCGCCGTGCTGCCCTACAGCCGTTCGCTGGAGCCGACGGCTGCGCACCCGCTGGGGCTGCTGCTGATCGGCCTGAGCGGATCGCCGGTGGTGGCGCTGCTGTTCTCGCAGAGCCTCAGTGCCCGCGCCCGCGTGTTCCTCAGCAAGCACTTCCTGCCGTTCCGCTATGACTACCGCGAGGAGTGGCTGCGCCTGATCGACACGCTGGCATCGCCGGACCAGCCGCTGCCGCTTCCCGAGCGGTCGATCAAGGCGGTGGCGCAGATCGTCGGCAGTCCGGCCGGGTTGCTGTGGATGCGGCGCGAGACGGACGGGTCGTACGTCTGCGTGGCCGGCTGGAACACCAAGATGTGGTCCAACGAGCGGGTGCCTGCCGACAACCCGGCCATCAGCTTCATGTACGAGCGCCAGTGGATCCTCGACACCGCGGAGCTGGCCCGCAGCCCGGCCATGTACAACGGCCTGCGGCGCCCCGCCTGGCTCGAGCAGTTCCCCGATGCGTTGCTGCTCGTGCCCCTGATCAGCAACCAGCAGCTGATCGGCTTCATGCTGCTGCTGCAGTCGAGCTCGGCCTTCAGGCTGACCTTCGAGGAGATCGACCTGCTGCGTACCTCGGGGCGCCAGGTGGCGGCGCACCTCGCGCAGTACGAAGCCGACCAGCGGCTGGCCGAGGCCAAGCAGTTTGAGGCCTTCAACCGCCTCACCGCGTTCCTGATGCACGACCTGAAGAACCTGATCGCGCAGCAGTCCCTGGTGGTGAAGAACGCGGCGCGCCACAAGGGCAATCCGGCCTTCGTCGAGGATGCCATCGCCACCATCGACAACTCCGTGGCGCGGATGAGCAAGCTGCTGCAGCAGCTGCAGAGCGGGGAGGCGGGCGGCCGGCGCAGCCGCGTGCGCATCGCCAGCGCGCTGCAGGAGGCCGTGGAACGCTGTCGCGTGCGCGGGCCCGAGCCGCGGATCCTCGAGGCCGACGAGCGCCTGCACGCGCAGATCGACCGGGACCGCTTCACCATGGTTGCGGCGCACCTGATCCGCAACGCGCAGGAGGCCACGGGCGAGCAGGGTACGGTGGAATTGCGGGCGGTGCGTGCCGGCGGCCACGCGGTCATCAGCATTCGTGACGACGGCTGCGGCATGGATGCGGACTTCATCCGCACGCGCCTGTTCAGGCCCTTCGACTCGACCAAGGGCAGCAAGGGCATGGGGATCGGCGCCTACCAGGCCCGCAGCCTGGTGGTGGATTCCGGCGGCACGCTCGACGTCGAGTCGGAACCCGGGCGCGGCACCTGTATTACCATCCGCCTGCCGCTGGCCGAGGCGGTCGAGGCCCAGGGCTGAGAAACAGGGAGGTCGGGTGAGCGAACAACGGCGACGGTTGCTGGTGGTGGAGGATGACAGGGGCCTGCAGAGCCAGCTGCGCTGGTGCTTCGAGGACTACGAGGTGCTGGTGGCGGAGGATCGCGAGTCGGCGCTGGCGCAGCTGCGCCGCCACGAGCCGGCCGTGGTGCTGCAGGACCTCGGCCTGCCACCGGATGCGGAGGGCGTCTCCGAGGGCTTCGCCACCCTCGAGCAGATCCTCGGCCTGGCACCGGCCACCAAGGTCATCGTCGTCACCGGCCACGGCGACCAGCAAAACGCCGTGAAGGCCGTCGGCCTCGGCGCCTATGACTTCTACCAGAAGCCGGTCGACACCGAAGTCCTGCAGCTGATCGTCAATCGCGCCTACCAGATCCACGAGCTGGAGCTGGAGAACCAGCGCCTGGCGCGGCAGCAGGGTGCCTCGCCGCTGGATGGCATCGTCGCCGGCAGCGAGAAGATGCTGCAGGTCTGCCGCATCGTCGAAAAGGTGGCGCCGACCAATGCCACCACGCTGGTGCTGGGGGAAAGCGGCACCGGCAAGGAGCTGATGGCGCGCGCCGTCCATGCCCTGAGCCCGCGGGCCCGCAAGGCCTTCGTCGCCATCAACTGCGCGGCCATCCCCGAGACGCTGCTGGAGAGCGAGCTGTTCGGCTACGAGAAGGGCGCCTTCACCGGTGCGGTCAAGCAGACGCCGGGAAAGATCGAGACCGCCGATGGTGGCACCCTGTTCCTCGACGAGATCGGCGACATGCCGCTGTCACTGCAGGCCAAGCTGCTGCGCTTCCTGCAGGAGCGGGTGGTGGAGCGGGTCGGCGGACGCGAGGAAATACCCGTCGACGTGCGCGTGGTCTGCGCCACCAACCAGGACCTCGACGCCGGCATCCGCGAGAGCCGCTTCCGGCAGGACCTCTACTACCGCATCAGCGAGATCACCATCCGCCTGCCGCCGCTGCGCGAGCGGGAGGCGGGAAAGCTGGTGCTGGCGCGCATCCTGCTGGAGAAGGCCGTGGCCCAGCACGGACGACGCATCAGCGGCTTCAGCGCCGATGCGCAGCACGCCATCGACAAGTATTCCTGGCCGGGCAACGTGCGCGAGCTGGAGAACAAGATCAAGGGTGCGGTGATCATGGCCGAGGGCAAGCAGGTCACCGCCGCCGACCTCGGCCTGGAAGCCATCGATGCCAGCGCGCCGAACTTGAACCTGCGCGAGGTGCGGCGCGAGGCCGAGACCCGCGCCATCCGCCGCGCCATGGCGCTGTGCGATGCCAATGTGTCGCAGGCCGCCAGGCTGCTGGGCATCACCCGGCCGACACTCTACGACCTGCTGCAGAAGTACGGCATCCAGGTCGGTGGCGAGCGGCCGGAGGGGGCGGCCGGCGCCTAGGTCGCGGGCGTCACCAGCAGGCGCTTCTCCCAGGCGAGAGCGGTGTGCACGATGGCGTCGATGTCATCGTGCGCCGGCTGCCAGCCGAGGGTCGAGCGGATGCGGTCGGCGACGGCCACCAGCACCGGCGGATCGCCTGGCCGGCGCGGTCCCTCGCGCACCGGCAGCCGCTGGCCGCTCGCACGCTCCACGGCCGCCAGCAGTTCGCGCACGCTGTAGCCGTGGCCGTAGCCGCAGTTGAGGGTGGTGGAACCGCCACCGCCACGCAGGTAATCAAGGGCGCGGATGTGCGCGGAGGCCAGGTCCTCCACGTGGATGTAGTCGCGCACGCCGGTGCCATCCGGTGTCTCGTAGTCGGTGCCGAAGACCGAGACGAACGGCCGCTTGCCCACGGCCACCTCGCAGGCCACCTTGGTGAGCAGGGTGGCATGGCGGGTGGACTGGCCGATGGCGCCACCGGGATGGGCTCCGGCGACGTTGAAATAGCGCAGCGTGACGTGGCGCAGTGCCGAAGCCCGCGACAGGTCGCGCAGCATCCACTCCGTCATCAGCTTCGAGGAGCCGTAGGGGTTGATGGGTGCGGTAGGGCCATCCTCGGCGGCGCGGCCGCCCGGCGGGATGCCGTACACCGCCGCGGTCGAGGAGAAGATCACGTGGGCGACGCCATGCCGGCTGGCGCAGTCGAGCAGTCGCTGGCTGGAGCAGGTGTTGTTGCCGTAGTACTTGAGCGGGTCGCTCACCGATTCCGGCACGATCGTGTGCGCGGCGAAGTGCATGATCGTGTCGACGTCGTGGTCCCGCAGCAGGCGAGCGACGAGCGCGCTGTCGCCGGTGTCGCCTTCGACCAGCGTGCCATGGGTCACGGCCGAGCGGAAGCCGGTGGACAGGTTGTCGAGAACCACGATGCGCTCGCCGGCGACGCCGAGCTGGCGGACCACGTGGCTGCCGATGTACCCCGCGCCGCCGGTGACGAGAATGCCTCTGCCTTGCATGGTTGCGGAACCCGGAGCCGATGTCTGGTGGAAGTGCGGGCGATTATAGGGCGCATGCCGGCGGCCCTGCCCGGTCCTGCCTCACAGCTTGACCCCCGGCCGGGCGCTGGGCGACCATCCGCGGCGCCGAATCGTGGCTGCTGGCATCACAGGAAACAGGCCGATGGCGATGGCTGCAGGCAAGCAGGTGTCCGTGGCGCCCATGATGGACGTCACCGACCGCCATTGCCGCTACTTCCTGCGGCAGATCTCGCCGCATGTCCGGCTGTACACCGAGATGATCACCGCCCAGGCCGTGCTGCACGGCGACCGGGAGCGGCTGCTCGGCTTCGATCCGGCCGAGCACCCGCTGGCGCTGCAGCTCGGTGGCCACGATCCGCTGCAGCTGGCCGCCGCGGCGCGAATCGCCGCGGCCCGGGGCTACGACGAGATCAACCTGAACGTCGGCTGTCCCAGCGATCGCGTGCGGGATGGGCGTTTCGGTGCCTGCCTGATGCTCGAGGCGGAGCAGGTGGCGCACTGTGTCGGCGCCATGGCCGAAGCCGTGGCCGTGCCGGTGACCGTCAAGACGCGCATTGGCGTCGATGACCACGACAGCTACGAGTTTCTCGCCGCCTTCGTCGACCGGGTGGCGCGCGCCGGATGCGGCACGTTCATCGTGCATGCGCGCAAGGCCATCCTCCAGGGCCTGTCGCCGCGGGAGAACCGCGAGGTCCCGCCGCTGCAACCGGAGCGGGTACACCGCCTGAAGCGCGAGTTCCCCGCCTTGCGCATCATCATCAACGGTGGCATCGACAGCATCGAGCGCATCGACGCCGAGCTCGCGCTGCTGGACGGGGTCATGCTCGGCCGCAAGGTGGCCGGGGATCCCTGCTTCCTCGCCGCGGTGGAGGCGCGATTCCTCGCGGGTACGGACGAGCGGCCAGCCCTCGACCGCGGCCATGTGGTGCGCCGCATGAGTGAGTATGCGCAGCGCCAGGCCGACAGCGGCGTGCGCCTGCATCACGTGACGCGGCACATGCTCGGGCTCTATCACGGCCAGCCCGGCGCGCGCGGCTGGCGCCGGTTCCTGTGCGAGCAGGCCGGGCGCCCCGGGGCGCGGCCGCAGCTGCTGCTGGATTCACTGGCCGCCATCGGCGGCCGAAACGGCGCCTGAACCGTGGCTGCCGGGCCCTTGCGGGGCGCGGCGGGCACGCAACCTTGACCGAAAGGATCGCGAGTGGCGAAGAACAGGAGCAGCGGCAGGGCACGTGGCGGCAAGCGCCGACATTCCACCATGGCACAGCGTGCCGACCGGATGGAGCTCTATGAGCGTGCCGTGCACGACCCGGGCACCGAGGTGGACTTCCTGCAGCAGGCTTTTCGTGATGCCCGCGGACGCCTGCCGCGCAGCTTCCGCGAGGATTTCTCGGGCGCAGCCAGCGCTGCCTGCGAATGGGCGCGCCGCGGGCCGCAGCGCCGGGCGATCGGCGTGGACATCGAGCCGGCGGTGCTGGAGTGGGGGCGGCTGCGGCGCCTGTCACGGCTGTCACCCGCGGCGCGCCGCCGGGTCAGCCTGGTCAATGCCGACGTGCTCACGGTGCGCACCCGGCCGGTGGAAGTGATCGCGGCCCTCAACTTCAGCTACTGGGTCTTCAAGGAACGCGAGCAGCTGCTGCGCTACTTCCGCAATGCCCATGCCGGCCTGACCCGCGATGGCATCCTCGTGCTCGATGCCTTCGGCGGCTACGAGGCCTGCCGCGAGATGCGCGAGCGCACCGAGCACCGGGGTTTCACCTACGTCTGGCACCAGGCGCGCTACCAGCCGGTCACCGGCCACCTGCTCTGCCACATCCATTTCCGCTTCCCGGACGGCTCGCGCATGGACCAGGCGTTCAGTTATGACTGGCGGCTGTGGACCCTGCCGGAGCTGCGGGAAATCCTCCTGCAGGCGGGTTTCCGGCGCGTGACCGTCTACTGGGAGGGCGACGACGGCAAGGGTGGCGGCAATGGCGAGTTCACCCCGTCGGCGGAAGGTGAGGCCGACGGTGGCTGGATCGCCTATGTCGTGGCGGAAAAATAGGCGGTAGCCGACCAGCCTGGGTGACAGGGTGGCGACGCGACCCGGGCACTCTTGCCACGCGGATCCATGTCGTATAATGCCGACGGTCCTCTTTTACATATTCCGGTAGCGGGGGTGACGTGGCTGACGGAGTGGGCAAGGAAGTCGCCATCCTGTTCGCCGACGTGGTCGGCAGCACGCACCTCTACGAAGCCATGGGCGACGATCGCGCCCGTGAAACCGTGCAGCAGTGCCTGAAGGTGATGCGCGATGCCACCGAGCAGTTCGGCGGCGCCGTCATCAAGACCATGGGCGACGAGATCATGGCGACCTTCCCGTCGGCCGACGACGCCATGAGCGCCGCCAGCCAGATGCAGAAGCGCATCACCAGCAGCACCCGTCTTGCCGACGGCACCCATGTCGCCATCCGCATCGGCTGCCACTTTGGCCCGGTGGTGGCCGAGGATCGCGATATCTTCGGCCAGGCCGTGCACACTGCCAATCGCATGACCTCCCAGGCGAAGGCCGGGCAGATCCTCACGACCGCGACCACGGTGGAGCAGCTCACCGGGGAGTGGCGTGCCCTGGCCCGCCAGATCGACATTGCCACGGTGAAGGGCTATTCCAGCGAGATGGCGCTCTTCGAGGTGGTGTGGCAGCCCGAGGAAGCCACCAGCATGCTGCCGTCGATCAAGTGGACGGCGCCCGAACCCGCGCCGGCCGGCCGGCTGCGCCTGCGCTTCCGCGGCCATGAACTGGTGCTGGGCGAGGGCGGCAAGGCCGAGGCCAGCATGGGCAGGGCCGACGAGAACGACGTGGTGATCAAGGGCAACCTGATCTCGCGCGTGCACGCGCGCATCGACCTGCGCAAGAACCGCTTCGTGCTGGTGGACGAGAGCACCAACGGCACCTTCATCCAGCCCGACGGTGGCGAGGAAGTCTACGTGCGGCGGGATTCCACCGAGCTGGCCGGCAGCGGCGTCATCGGCATGGGCCGGGTGGCGGCGCGTGGCACCCCGCTCGCCATCGAGTACAGCTGCGAGCAATAGCCGCCGCCCGTCCGGGCGGCGGCCACACGATCAGCCCAGCCGCTTGCGTACCTTGCCATGCTCCTCGAGCAGGGCAGGCGGAATGCGGCTGCCGTATTCGGCGAAATAGCCGGCGATGCCGTCGAGCTCCTCGCGCCAGCTCGCGGTGTCCACGGCCAGCAGCGATTCCAGCACCTGGCGGTCGATGTCGAGCCCGTCGAGATCGATGTCCGCGGGCTGGGGCAGGAAGCCGATGGGCGTTTCGCGGGCGCCGGCACGGCCTTCGCAGCGATCGATGATCCAGCGCAGCACCCGCAGGTTCTCGCCGAAGCCCGGCCACATGAACTTGCCGTTCCTGTCCTGGCGGAACCAGTTGACGTGGAAGATCTTCGGCAGGCGGTCCGATTTCCCGGCAAAGCCCAGCCAGTGGCCCCAGTAGTCGGCGAAGTTGTAGCCGCAGAAGGGCTTCATCGCCATGGGGTCGCGGCGCACCACGCCCACCTGGCCGGTGGCGGCGGCGGTGGTCTCGGAGGCCACCGAAGCGCCGATCAGCACGCCATGGCGCCAGTCGCGGGCCTGGTAGACCAGCGGCGCCAGCTCGCGACGCCGGCCACCGAAGATGATGGCGCTGATGGGCACGCCGGCCGGATCATCGGCCAGCGGCGAATAGCTCGGGTTCTGCCGTGCGGCCACCGTGAAGCGCGAGTTGGGATGGGCGGCGGCGCCGCTGCCCTTCTTCCAGGGGTTGCCGCGCCAGTCGGTGACCGGCTCCTGCTTGTCCTTGTCCTCCCACCAGGGCTCGTTGCCGGCGGTGACGGCGACGTTGGTGAAGATGGTGTCGTGGGTGATCATCTCGAAGGCGTTGCGGTTCGTCTTCGGATTGGTGCCGGGCACGACGCCGAAGTAGCCCGATTCGGGATTGATGGCGCGCAGGCGCCCTTCGGCATCCAGGTGCAGCCAGGCGATGTCGTCGCCGATGGTGCGCACCTTCCAGCCGGCCTGGGAGGCGGAGGGGATCAGCATCGCCAGGTTGGTCTTGCCGCAGGCCGAGGGGAACGCGGCGGCCAGGTAATGGCGCTCGCCCTGCGGGCTCTCGATCTCGACGATGAGCATGTGCTCGGCCAGCCAGCCCTCGCTGCGTGCCTGCCAGCTGGCAATGCGCAGGGCATGGCACTTCTTGCCGAGCAGGGCATTGCCGCCATAGCCGGAGCCGATGCTCTGGATCAGCAGTTCGTGCGGGAAATGCATGATGAACCGGCGCTCGGGATTGAGGTCGCCGGTGGAGTGCAGGCCGCGCACGAACTTGCCCTCGCGCTCGATGCGCTGCAGGGCCGGCTTGCCCATGCGCGTCATGAGCTTCATGTTGGCGACGACGTAGGGGCTGTCGGTGATCTCCACGCCGCAGCGGGCGTAGGGCGAGTCAATCGGGCCCATGCAGTAGGGGATCACGTACAGCGTGCGGCCACGCATGCAGCCTTCGAACAGGCTGGCCATCTTGCGGTGGGCCTCGGCCGGTGCCATCCAGTTGTTGTTGGGCCCGACCTCGTCCTTCTCCGGCGTGCAGACGAAGGTAAGGTGCTCCACGCGGGCGACGTCGCTGGGATCGGAGCGGTGCAGGTAGCAGCCGGGATAGGTCTTGTCGTTCAGGGCAAGCAGGTCGCCGCTCTTGAGCATCAACTCGATCAGCGAGCGGTATTCGGCCTCGCTGCCATCGCACCAGTGGATGCGGTCCGGTTTGGTGAGCGTGGCCGTCTCCGCCACCCAGTCGAGCAGGGCCTGGTTGCTTGTCGTCATCGCGAATCCTTCGAAAGAACGTGCCACCAGCGATCCGGTCTGTTGCCGGCGCGTGGTCCATGAAATTGCCTATTATACAGACCGCGACCAAGGGGTCAGCCGACACCCGGGAGCCACGCAGCTGCGCCTGACCCTGGATGCAGCCAGGCAACAGGCATGCGACGTAATTCGACAGTGCAGGACCGCTTCGACAGTTTCTTTCTCGACGACAGTCCGCTGCGCGGCGCCCTCGCGGGCTTTGCACCGCGACCGGAGCAGTTGCAGATGGCCCGCCTGGTCCGCGATGCCATGGCCGGCCGGCGGCACCTGGCCATCGAGGCTGGCGCCGGCACCGGCAAGACGCTGGCCTATCTGGTCCCGGCTCTCCTGTCCGGGCAGCGCGTGATCATCGCCACGGGCACCCGCACCCTGCAGGACCAGCTCTATCACCGCGATCTGCCGGTGGTCGCCGCGGCGATGGGCCGCCCGGCCGTGGTGGCCCAGCTCAAGGGCCGTGCCAACTACCTGTGCCGTTACCGGCTGGCACGCCTCGCGAACCTTCCCGATACGCTGGGCAGCGGCGCCCGCCGTGACCTGCGGCGGATCACCGAATGGGCCGGACGCACGCAGTCCGGCGACATTGCCGAAGCCGGGGCCGTGGCGGAAGACTCGCCGCTGTGGCCACAGGTGACCTCCACCGCCGACAACTGCCTCGGCAGCCGCTGCCCGGAATTCGCTGCCTGCCATGTGGTGGCAGTGCGCAAGCGCGCGGCTGCCGCCGACATCGCCATCGTCAATCATCATTTGCTGCTGGCCGACATGGCCCTGCAGGAGGACGGCTTCGGCCAGCTGTTGCCGGGCGCCGAGGTGGTGGTCGTCGACGAAGCACACCGCTTTCCGGACACGGCCCAGGCCTGGTTCGACGTCACGTTGCGTTCCCGGCAGCTGGAGGACCTGGTGCGTGACACCGCCACCGAGGCGCAGCAGGCCGCGGCGCTGGACGGGGAACTCAGGGGCCGCCTCGATGCCCTGCTCGGCACGGTGCGCGATGCGCAGACGGCCGCTCCGGCCGGCAGCGAACCCCTGGCCATGGCCGAGGCGCCGGCTTTCTCCGCCGCGCTGCTGGCGATGGCCGAGGCGCTCGCACCGCTGGGCTCGCTGCTCGCCGAGCGGGCCGCACTCGGTCCGGGCCTGGGTCGCTGCGCCGAACGCACCGCGGCGCTCACCACGGCCGCGGGCCGCATCGCCGACTGGCAGGCGCAGGCCGATCTCTGCTGGGTGCAGGGCGGGCGCGAGGCATTCGCGGTGCACCTGACGCCGCTGGATGCGTCGCGCCAGATGAGCGAGATGCTCGGCAACCAGCACTGCACCTGGATATTCACCTCGGCCACGCTGGCAGTGGGCGATGACTTCTCGCACTTCGCCGGCCGCCTCGGCCTGGAGCCGCTGGAGACCCGGCGCATCGACAGTCCCTTCGACTATGCGCGCTGCGCGCGCTTGTACCTGCCCGCCGGGCTGCCGGCGCCGGAGGCGCCGGATTACCTCGAGCGCTGCGTGGCCGCCATCGAGCCGGTCCTCGAAACCAGCCGGGGCCGGGCCTTCCTGCTGTTCACCAGTCGCCGGTCGCTGCAGCGCGCGGCGGAGCTGCTCGGCAGGAAGGCGCAGCAACATGCCCTGCTGGTGCAGGGCTCGGCGCCGCGCTCGCGGTTGCTCGAAGCCTTCGCCCGCACGGACAACGCGGTACTGCTGGGAACCGCTACCTTCTGGGAGGGCGTGGACATCCGCGGCCCGGCCCTGGTGGTGGTGGCCATCGACCGGCTGCCATTCGCCTCGCCGGGAGATCCGTTCCTGCAGGCGCGCCTCGAACTGGTACGCCGTGCCGGCGGCGATCCTTTCCGTGATTACCAGCTGCCGCAGGCCGTGCTGGCGCTGCGGCAGGGTGTCGGCCGCCTGATCCGCGGCACCACGGACTATGGCATCGTCGTCATCTGCGACCCGCGCCTCAGCGGGCGCGGCTACGGGCGCGTGTTCCGCGACAGCCTGCCGCCGATGCCCGTGGTGCGCAGCGCCGCGGAGGCCTGTGATTTCCTCCGGCAGCAGGAGGCCGGCGCCTGATGAGCAACCGCTGTGCACTGGCGCTGGAGGCCTCCAGCGACCGCATGGGTCTGGCCGCAAGCCGTGGCGGGCGCGTGGAGCAGTTCGAGGCCATGCCTGCCCGGTCCGCCACCGCGGCGGTGTACGAGCATGCGCGCGAGCTGCTGGAGCGCCTGGGCGCCGGCTTCGCCGACCTCGACTATGTCGCCTTCGGTCGTGGCCCGGGCAGTTTCACCGGCGTGCGGGTGGCTGCTGCGGTCGCGCAGGCGCTGGCCTATGCGCGCACCATTCCGGTGTGCCGCATCTCGAGCCTGGCGGTGCTGGCGGCCGGTGCCGGCCCAGGGATCCATGCCATCTGCGTCGATGCGCGCATGGGGCGCGCCTACGCGGCGCTGTACCGCGTGGAGGCCGGTGCCACGCCGCAGGCCATGATGGCCGAGGCGCTGGTGGATCCGGCGACCTTCGCTTTTCCCGGCGATACGGCGCTGTCCGGGCTCGGTGATGGCTGGCAGGCCTGGCCGGCCCTGCTCCAGCGGCACCAGGCGCGGCTTTCGGGGTTGCGTCCCGGCCTCTTGCCGTCGGCGCTGGATTTGTTGAGCATGGCAGACGCCGAGTTCGCCGCCGGCCGTACCGTTGCCGCCGCCGAAGCGCTGCCGGAGTACCTGGGCCAGGCGCCCGTATCGCGGCCGGCCACAACGGAGTAGCACTGCATGCCCGACAACCCGCGAATCGGCAATGTCCTCGGCCTGCTGGCCTGCGCGGGCCTCATGGGCTATGCGCTGTATTCCGAGCATGTGCTGGGCTACGAGCCCTGTCCGCTGTGCATCTTCCAGCGGGTGGCGGTGATCGCCCTCGGCATGGTGTTCCTGGCTGCCGCGATCCATGGGCCAGGTCCGGGTGGCCGTCGCGCCTACGCGCTGCTGCTGCTGCTGGCGGCGGCGGGTGGCGCCGGCGTGGCCGGGCGCCACCTCTGGCTGCAGAGCCTGCCGCCCGAGCGCGTTCCTGCCTGCGGCCCGGGACTCGACTACATGCTCGAATCGTTCCCCTTCACCGAGATGCTGCGGACGGTGCTGTCCGGGTCGGGGGAGTGCGCCGAGGTCAACTGGCGGTTGCTCGGCCTCGCCATGCCGGGCTGGGTGCTGATCTCGGTGGTGCTGCTCGGCGCCTTCGGCGTGTGGAACAACCTGCGGCGCAGGAGTACCTAGCCGGCCGGCAGCAGGCGTTCGAGGACGTTGCGGTAGACGGCCTTCATGCGGTCGATGTCGGCGACCGCGACGCGCTCGTTGACCTTGTGGATCGAGGCATTGACCGGCCCGAATTCCACGACCTGGGTGCCGTAGGGTGCGATGAACCGGCCATCCGAGGTGCCGCCGCCGGTGGAGAGCTCGGGCGTCAGGCCGGTCACGGTGCACACCGCCGCCGTGATGCAATCGGTCAGGGGCCCGATCGGCGTGAGGAACGGCTCGCCCGACAGGTGCCAGCGCAATTCGTAGTCCAGGCCATGGCGCTGCAGCAGCGCCTCGATGTGGGCCTGCAGGCGCTGGTAGGTCCAGACCGTGGAATAGCGGAAGTTGAAGCGCGCATGGAGCTTGCCGGGGATGACGTTGGGGGCGCCTTCGCCGGCCTCGATCTTCACCACCTGGAAGCTGGATGGCGGAAAGAACTCGTTGCCGTCGTCGAGCGGCGTGGCATAGAGCTCGGTGATGACCGGGGCGAACAGCGGGATCGGGTTGCGGGCGAGTTGCGGGTAGGCCACGTGGCCCTCGATGCCGTTGACGGTCAGCATGCCGCTCAGCGAGCCACGCCGGCCGATGCGCACCGTGTCGCCGAGCACCTCGCCGCAGGAGGGCTCGCCGATCACGCACCAGTCGATCTTCTCGCCGCGCGAGGCGAGCTCTGCCATCACCCGCAGCGTGCCGTCGCGCGCCCGGCCTTCCTCGTCACTGGTGATGAGGAAAGCGATGGAGCCGCAGTGGCCTGGCCGCGCGGCGACGAAGTCGACGGTGGCGTCGGTCATGGCCGCCAGGCTCGACTTCATGTCGGCGGCGCCACGGCCGTAGAGGTAGCCGTCGCGGATTTCCGGCGTGAACGGGTCGCTTTGCCATGCCGAGGCGTCACCGGGCGGCACCACGTCGGTGTGGCCGGCGAAGCACAGCAGCGGCCCGCTGCTGCCGCGGCGCGCCCACAGGTTGGTCACCTCGCCGTACTGCAGGGTCTCGACCGTGAACCCGGCCTGCAGCAGCCGCGCGGCGATGAGCTCCTGGCAACCCTCGTCGCGCGGCGTCACGGACGGCCGGCGGACCAGCTCCCGGGTGAATTCCAGCGTGCCGTTCATGCCGGCCTGCTCACTCGGCCCGCAGCAGTTCGTTGATGGCGACCTTGGCGCGCGTCTGCGCGTCGACGCGCTTGACGATCACCGCGCAGTACAGGCTGCAGCGACCGCCCGCGGAGGGCATGGACCCGGGCACCACCACGGCTCCCGCCGGCACGCGTCCGTAGAGCACCTGGTCGCGCTCGCGGTCGTAGATGCGGGTGCTGGCGCCGATGTACACGCCCATGGAGATCACCGCGCCTTCCTCGACGATGACGCCCTCGACGATCTCCGAGCGCGCACCGATGAAGCAATTGTCCTCGATGATGGTGGGGCTGGCCTGCAGCGGTTCGAGCACGCCACCGATGCCCACGCCACCGGAGAGATGCACGTTGCGGCCGATCTGCGCGCAGCTGCCCACCGTGGCCCAGGTGTCCACCATGGTGCCGCTGTCCACGTAGGCGCCGATGTTGACGTAGGAGGGCATCAGCACCACGCCGCGGGCGATGTAGGCGCCGCGCCGGGCCACGGCCGGTGGTGCGACGCGCACCCCGCCGGCGGACAGCTCCTGCTCGCTGCGCCCGGCGAACTTCAGCGGCACCTTGTCGTAGAACGTGGTGAAGCCGGCATCCATGCGGCGGTTCTGCGACACCGCGAAGTAGAGCAGCACCGCCTTCTTCAGCCACTGGTTGACGATCCAGCCGGAGCTGGTCTTCTCGGCGACCCGGGCGCTGCCGGAATCGAGCATGGCGATGGCTTCCTCGATGGCCGCGCGCAGCCGCGGGTCCGGGTTCGCGGGATCGAGTTCCCGGCGGCGTTCGAATGCGGCTTCGATGGTGGCTTGCAACTCGCTCATGGGTTTCCCGTGCGGTGGTTCGTGGAGGCGCCAGGGCGCCGTGTTGCTCAGGCGGGCTGGTCCAGCGCCGCCGTGAGTGCATGCTTCAGCTGTTCGCAGAATTCCGGCTGCAGCGGCTGCCCGCTGCGGTCGGTGACATAGAAGACGTCCTCGGCACGCTCGCCCAGCGTGACGATCTTCGCGGTATGGACCGCGACCCGCTGGTCGCGCAGCACCTTGCCGACCTCGCAGAGCAGGCCGGGACGGTCGCCGGCTATCAGCTCCATCACCGTGCGGTTGTTGCGCTCGTCGGTGGCAAAGCTCACCAGCGTGGGAATGGAGAACATGCGCACCTGCCGCGGGGCGCGCCGGGTCACCCTGGCCGGTTCGCCATCGCCACGGGCCAGCGCCCGCTCCATGTGTCGCCTGATCTGCTCGTGGCGGCGGGTATCGGCAATGCGCTCGCCGGTCTGCTCGAGCACCACGTAGGTGGAGATGCTCCTGCCGTTGTCCAGGGGAATGATGCGCGCGTCGGCGATGGTGAGCCCGAGTTCGTCGAGCACGGCGGTGGCCAGGGCGAAGGTATGCTGCTCCTGCGGCGTGTAGAGGAAGATCTCGGTGCCGCCGCTGGTCGAGGCACCATGGACACCGATCAGCACGGGCTGGCGCCCGGGATCGTGGCCGGCAAGCTGCTGCGTGTGCCATGCAATGGTCTGCGGACTGCAGCGCAGGAAGTAGTCCTCGGTGAGCTGCGGCCAGACCTGGGCCGCCACCTCGCGGCCTGCACCCGCGGCATCCAGCAACTGCAGGGCAGCGGCCTGCCGCTCGGCCAGCAGCTCGTCCTTGTCCACCGGCGTTTCCAGGCCCCGGCGCAGGGCGCGCTTGGTGACGCCATAGAGTTCCTCGAACAGCTGCGCCTTCCAGGAGTTCCACAGCTTGGGATTGGTGGCGCGCACGTCCGCCACGGTCAGCAGGTAGAGGTAGTCCAGGTGCGTCTCGTCACCGACCAGCGCGGCGAACTCGCGTATCACCGCAGGGTCGGTGATGTCGCGGCGCTGCGCGGTCATCGACAGTGCCAGGTGGTGGCGGACCAGCCAGGCCACCAGCCGCGCCTCGTAGCGGCTCATGCCGTGCTCCAGGCAGAACGCCTCGGCATCCACTGCGCCCAGCACCGAGTGGTCGCCGCCGCGGCCCTTGGCGATGTCGTGGAAGAGCCCGGCCAGGTAGGCGATCTCCGGTGCCGGCAACTCGCGCATGATCTCCGAGCAGCGCGGGAACTCGTGGTCATAGCGGGCCAGCGCGAAGCGGCGCAGGTTGCTCACCACGAACAGCGTGTGGGCGTCCACGGTGTAGGCGTGGAACAGGTCGTACTGCATGCGGCCGACGATGCGGCCGAACGACGGAATGTAGCGGCCAAGGACACCGTAGAGGTTCATGCGCCGCAACTCGTGGGTGACGCCCTCCGGTGCGCGCAGGATCTGCAGGAACAGGCGGTGGTTGCGCGGGTCCTGCCGGAACTCGTCGTCAATGAGGTAGAGGCTGCGCTGGAGCAGGTCGACCGTGGTGGCGCTCACGCCCTTGATCTGTGGCTGCTGCTGCAGCAGCAGGAACAGCTCGATCATCGCCGAAGGCTGGCGCTCGAAGACCGTGTCGTCCACCACCTGCAGGAAGCCGTTCTTGACCTGGAAGCGGTCATTGAGCGGCTCGGCCTCCACCTCCGGGTTCATGAGGATGGCTTCCTGGAAGAGCTGCAGCAGCATCTCGTTCAGGCGGCTCAGGTCCATCACCGTGCGGTAGTAGCGCTGCATAAGCTGTTCCACCGCGAGCATGTAGGTCGCGTCCTGGTAGCCGAAGATCTGCGCGATCCTCGCCTGGAAGTCGAACAGCAGCCGGTCCTCCTTGCGGCCGGTGAGGGCATGCAGCGCGAAGCGCACGCGCCAGATGAAGTCGCGCCCCTGGCGCAGCACCCGCAGCTGACCGGGTGTCAGGAACCGGTGTGACACCAGCGTCTCGAGGTCACCCGTGCTGAAATGGCGGCGCGCGACCCAGACGATCATGTTGATGTCGCGCAGTCCCCCGGGGCTGCCCTTGATGTTGGGCTCGAGGTTGTAGGCCGTGTCGTCGTAGCGGGCATGGCGGGCCTGCTGTTCCTTCAGCTTGGCCTCGAAGAAGCTGCGCGCCGGCCAGACCGCCGGCGGGGCGCAGGCCGCTTCCATCTGCCGGAAGAGTTCCTCCGGGCCCAGCAGGCGGCGCGCCTCCATCAGCGTGGTGGCGGTGGTGAGGTCGCGGCAGCTCTCGTCCCGGCATTGCTCCACGGTGCGCGTGCTGTGGCCCACCTGCAGGCCGATGTCCCAGAGCAGCGCGAGGAAGGCCGAGACGGGCTCGCGCACGTCACGTTGCTCCTGATCCGGCAGCAGCACCAGCAGGTCCACGTCGGAGCAGGGGTGGAGTTCCGCGCGGCCGTAGCCGCCGACCGCCGCCAGCACCGCGTCGGCCAGCTGCGGCCCGCAGCTGTGTTCCCAGGCGGAGCGGATCACCCGGTCGACGACCATCGTCTGGTCCGCCACCAGCTGCGTGGCCGACTCTCCGGCCAGGAAGCGGTTGATCAGCGCACCATTGGCCGCCTGCAGGACTTCGCGGATGCCGGCCACGGTGCCGCTGGCCGCGGCCAGGCCGGCATCGATGCCGGCCCAGTCGAGGGCGCTGCCGCCGGCAGTGAGAAAGCGTCTGCCTGCTTCGGCGGCCGCGGCCAGTTGTGGCGGAATGGCGCCGGCGTCGCTGGCAACCCGGGCCGGTGTGCTCATGGACGGTCCGCGGCTCCCAGGGTCAGTACCTCGCAGCCGTTGGCCGTCACCAGCACGGTGTGCTCCCATTGCGCCGACAGCGAGTGGTCCCTGGTGACCACGGTCCAGCCGTCCGGCAACAGGCGCACGCCGCGCTCCCCGGCATTGACCATGGGCTCGATGGTGAAGGTCATGCCTTCGCGCAGTTCCATGCCCGTGCCGGGCCGGCCGTAGTGCAGCACCTGCGGGTCCTCGTGGAAGCCGCGGCCAATGCCGTGCCCGCAGTACTCGCGCACCACCGAGCAGCCCTGCGATTCGGTGCAGGTCTGCACCGCATGGCCGATATCGCCGAGGCGCGCGCCCGCACGTACCGTGCGGATGCCGGCCCACATGGCATCGAATGCCACTTGCATGATGCGTGCGCCCTGCACCGTCGGCTTGCCCACCGCGAACATGCGGCTGCTGTCGCCGTGGTAGCCATCCTTGATGACCGTGACGTCGATGTTGACGATGTCGCCCTGGCGCAGCACCCGGTCGCCGGGGATGCCGTGGCACACGACGTGGTTCACCGAGGTGCAGATCGACCTGGGGAAGCCACGGTAGTTCAGTGGCGCGGGAATCGCCTGCTGCACGCCAACGATGAACTCGTGGCAGATGCGGTCGAGCTCCCCGGTGCTGACCCCGGGCTGGACGTGCGGAGCGATCATGTCGAGGACGTCTGCGGTGAGGCGCCCGGCCACACGCATGAGTTCCTGTTCCCCGGGCGTCTTGATGCTTGTGCTCATCGAGGCTGGTCCTGGGCCGCGTGGCGGCAGCGATTGCGCCACGGCCGGGCGCGGGCTGGCGGGATCTGGGCGTTTCATGGCAGGGACGGCTCCGGGTGGCAACGGCGCTGGGACCGCCGGCTGGCGGCCGGCACCGGGTACCAGCACCCGGCGCGTTGTTGCTGGATGACGGTTATGGTATAAAGCGCGCGCCTTGCAGGCAACGAAATCCACACATGTGTCGGCACGTACGGCCGGGTGCCTGGCTCAGCATGAGCAGGTTGCCGCTACGGGACACATGGAGGCCCAACCCGACCAAGGAGCAAACGTGGCAGAAGTCAGCATGCGCCAGATGCTGGAGGCCGGTGTTCACTTCGGACACCAGACCCGGTACTGGAACCCCAAGATGGCGCCCTTCATCTTCGGCGCCCGCAACAACATCCACATCATCAACCTCGAGCACACCGTCCCGCTGTTCCACAAGGCCTGTGCCTTCGCGAGGAACCTGGCGGCCGATGGCGGCACGATCCTCTTCGTCGGCACCAAGCGCTCGGCACGCGATTCGGTCAGGGCCCAGGCCGAGCGTTGCGGCATGCCCTACGTCAGCCATCGCTGGCTCGGCGGCATGCTCACCAACTTCAAGACCATCAAGCAGTCGATCAAGCGCCTGGAGGAGCTGCAGCAGATGCAGGCCGACGGCTCGATCGAGCGGCTGACCAAGAAGGAAGTGCTGACGCTGAAGCGCGAGCAGGCCAAGCTGGAGCGCAGCCTCGGCGGCATCAAGAGCCTGGCCAGCCTGCCGGACGCCATCTTCGTCATCGATGTCGGCCACGAAAGCATCGCCGTGCACGAGGCCCGCGTCCTCGGCATCCCGGTGGTGGGCGTGGTCGATACCAATTGCTCGCCGGACGAAGTCGATTACGTGATTCCCGGCAATGACGACGCCATGCGCGCCGCCGAGCTCTATGCCGTCGGCCTGGCCGACGCGGTGCTCGAGGGGCGCGTGTCCGTGCCGGCGTTGCCGGCCGGCGAGGACGAGTTCGTCGAACTGGATGCCGAAGGCAAGCCCAGGTCGCAGCCCGGCGGCCGCCGCGCCGCGCCGGCCCGCAAGACGACGCGCGGCGGCGCCAGGGCGCCGGAAGCGGCCAAGGGTGCGCGGCGCCCGCGGACCAAGGCTGCAGCGGCAGCCGGCGGGGATGACGCCGCAACGGCGGCCGGCGACGAGAACAAGGAATAGTCAAGGCGGCTAGCCGCCAGCAGTGGCGGGTATCCGACGACAGCCTGGAGAATCGGCATGAGCATTGCGGCCAGCACCGTGAAGGAACTGCGCGAGCGCACCGGCGCCGGCATGATGGAGTGCAAGAGCGCGCTCGTTGAGGCCAAGGGCGATATCGAATCGGCCCTGGAGATCCTGCGCACGCGCGGCCAGGCCAAGGCGGACAAGAAGGCGAGCCGTGTCGCCGCCGAAGGTCGCATCGAGCTGGCGCAGGCCGCGGATGGGCGTGGCGGCGTCATCATGGAAGTCAACTGCGAAACCGACTTCGTGGCGCGTGACGCCAGTTTCCTGGCTTTTGCCGGAGAGGCCGCTGCCCTCGCCCTGGCTCGCGCACCGGCCGATGTCGAGGCACTGATGCAGCTGCCGCGAGCCACCGGCGGCACGCTCGAGGACCTGCGCAAGGAACTGGTGGCCAAGATCGGCGAGAACATCGCCGTGCGGCGCTTCGAGCGCCTGGCCGCCACCGGACAGCTGGGCAGCTACCTGCACGGCACGCGCATCGGCGTGCTGGTGGATGTCGTGGGCGGCGATGAGGAGCTGCGCCGGGACCTGGCCATGCATGTTGCCGCCAGCCGCCCGCAATGCGTGTCGCCCGACGAGGTCCCGGCCGAGGTGCTGGAGCGCGAGCGGCGCATCCTCACCGAGCAGGCGGGCAACGAGGGCAAGCCGCCCGAGATCGTCGCCAAGATGGTGGAGGGGCGCCTGCGCAAGTTCCTCAACGAGGTCACCCTGCTCGGCCAGCCCTTCGTCAAGGATCCCGATACCAGCGTCGGCAAGCTGGTCCAGGGCCGCAAGGCTTCGGTGAAGCGCTTCGTGCGCCTGGAGGTGGGTGAGGGCATCGAGAAGAAGGCGGCGAACTTCGCCGAGGAAGTGCGCGCGCAGCTCGAAGCCCATGCCTGACGGAGGGTGCAGCCGGGTGGCGGCCGCCCCATGGCCGGAGCCGGGGCAGGGCGTGCGTCACGGCCATCGCGGAACATCCACGACCCCGCCTGCGCGGGGTTCTTTTTGGGTCATGCACCGGCAGGCAACATGAGCGAACCGCAGAAGAAGTTCGACCGCATCCTCCTCAAGCTCAGCGGCGAGGCGCTGCTCGGCAACGAGGACTATGGCATCGACCCGCACATGCTCGCACGCATCGCCGGGGAGCTCACCGAGCTCACCCGCATGGGCATCCAGCTCGGCGTGGTGATCGGCGGCGGCAACATCTTCCGCGGTGCAGGCCTGGCCCGGGCGGGCATGGATCGAGTCACCGGCGACCACATGGGCATGCTGGCCACGGTGATCAACGCGCTCGCCCTGCAGGACGCGCTGGAGCGGGCCGGGGCCTACGCCAGGGTGATGTCGGCGCTGCAGATCCACGAGGTCTGCGAGGACTATATCCGCCGGCGGGCCATCCGCCACCTGGAGAAGGGCCGCGTGGTGATCCTCGCCGCCGGCACCGGCAACCCGTTCTTCACCACGGACACCGCGGCGGCCCTGCGCGCCATCGAGATCGGCGCGGACGTGCTCATCAAGGCCACCAAGGTCGATGGCATCTATACTGCGGACCCGATGAAGGACCGCGGCGCGTCACGCTACGAGCGACTGTCCTATGACAAGGTGCTGGCCGACCGGCTCGATGTCATGGACACCACGGCGGTGGTCATGTGCCGTGACAACCACCTGCCGATCCGTGTGTTCGACCTCAATGTTCCGGGAGCCCTGGTGCGCGTGGCTTGCGGCGAGTCGGTGGGTACGCTGGTCAGCGAGAACTGAAGACGCGCCGCGCGGGGCGGACCACAGGGAGTCGATGATGATTGCAGACATCAGGAAAGACGCCGAGCAGCGCATGGCCAAGGCCGTGGCTGCATTTGGCCAGGTGCTGAAGAAGCTGCGCACTGGGCGCGCCCACACCAGCCTGCTTGAACACATCCAGGTCGACTACTATGGCAGCCACGTGCCGCTGAACCAGGCTGCCAACGTCGCGGTGGAGGATGCCCGCACCCTGAGCGTCACGCCCTGGGAGCCGAAGATGGTGCAGGTCATCGAGAAGGCGATCATGAATGCCGACCTCGGGCTCAATCCGGTGACGGCAGGTACCGTCATCCGCGTGCCCTTGCCGGCCCTGACCGAGGAGCGCCGGCGCGACCTCGCCAAACACATCAGCCGCGAGGCCGAGCAGGCCCGGGTGGCCGTGCGCAACGTGCGCCGGGACGTCATGGCCGACCTCAAGGAATTGCTCAAGGAGCGGGAGGTCACCGAGGATGAGGAGCGCAAGGCGCAGCAGTCCATCCAGGAACTCACCGACCGCCACGTCGGCCAGATCGACAAGATTTCAGAGGATAAGCAGAAAGAAATCATGCAGGTATGAATATTTCTGCAAGTCCTGAATAAAGCCGGATGAGTTCCCAGGCAATACAAGGCGGCGACCCGCCGCAGGGCCCGCCGCGCCACGTCGCCCTCATCATGGATGGCAACGGCCGCTGGGCCTCGGCCCACGGCAAGCCGCGCCACGCCGGCCATCGCGCCGGGGTGCGCGCCGCCCGCGCGGTGACCAGGGCCTGTGCGGAAGCGGGCGTCGAGGTCCTGACGCTGTTCGCCTTCAGCAGCGAGAACTGGCAGCGGCCGCCGGAAGAGGTCAACAGCCTGATGCGGCTGTTTGTCGAGGTCCTGCAGCGCGAGGTCGATGAACTGCACGCCAACGGTTTCCAGCTGCGCTTCATCGGCGCCCGCGAACAGTTGCCCGAGATCCTGCGCAAGCGCGTCGCCGATGCCGAGGCGAAGACCGCAGGCAACTCCCGCATGACCCTGGTGCTCGCCGTGTCCTACGGCGGCCGCTGGGACATCGTGCAGGCCGCACGCCGCGTGGCTGCCAAGGTGCGTTCGGGTGACCTCGACCCGCAGGACATCGACGAGACGCTGCTGGGCCGCCACCTGTCGCTGGCGGGATTGCCGCCACCCGACCTGCTGATCCGCACCGGCGGCGAGCAGCGCGTCAGCAACTTCCTGCTCTGGGACCTGGCCTACACGGAGATCTACTTCACCGACCTGCTGTGGCCCGACTTCGGTCCGGCAGAGCTGTCGCAGGCGATGGACTTCTTCCGGCAGCGGCAGCGCCGCTTCGGCCGGATCGGCGGCCAGCGCGAGGCCCTGGCGGACTGACGGGGCCCGTCGACGGGTCGCGTCCGGTTCCCTCTGCAGTCACGATGGCGCTGGACCCCCTGTCGCAACGCATCCTCACCGCCGGCGCGCTGTTCGCCGTGCTGTTGCCGGCATTCCTGCTGCTGCCCAAGGCATTCGGGCTGGCACTGATCGGCCTGTTCGTGCTGGGCGCGGCCTGGGAGTGGTCGGGCTTCCTCGGCCTGGTCGCGATGGCGCCGCGGCTCGCGGGCGTGGCGCTGGTGGCGCTGCTGCTGGTGGCAACCCGGGCCCTGATGTCCACGACGCTGCCGGTGACGCTGATCGCCGCCTGCGCCATGCTCTGGTGGCTGGCCGCCTTCGCGCTGATCCTGCGCTTCCCGGTGTCCATCCGGCCCGCGGTGGCCGCCGTCTGCGGGCTGCTGGTGCTGATTCCGGCCTGGATATGCCTGGTGGCGTTGCTGTACACCGCCGTCAACGGCCGGATGCTGCTGCTGCTGGTGCTGGCCATCGTCTGGGCGGCGGATATCGGCGCCTACTTCGCCGGCCGGCGCCTGGGCCGGGTGAAGCTCGCGCCCCGCGTCAGCCCGGGCAAGACCTGGGAAGGCGTGCTCGGCGGGCTCGCCTGCGCCAGCGTGGCGGCGGTTGCTGGCGCTGTCGTCCTCGGCCATCCGCCAGGCCCCGCTGCGGCGCTGGGCCTCAGCGTCGGCGCCATATCCATCGTCGGCGATCTCACCGTCAGCATGTTCAAGCGCAATGCCGGCCTGAAGGACAGCGGCAACCTGTTCCCGGGCCATGGCGGCATCCTCGATCGCATCGACAGCGTGACGGCGGCGGCACCGCTGTTCCTGCTCGAAGCGGGCTGGCTGGGCTGGCTGGGAGCATGATCGCGCCGCCGGTTGCAACCGGGTCGCCGGGCTTGAGATCATGGCGCGCCGCTCCCGCCGCGGCCGGCGCCTGCGCACGGTCGGGGCGCTGTCATGCGGCAGGCAACCCGGGTGCGCTGGCAGGCCTATGAGCATTTTCACATCGGCGGTTTCATTCCTGGTCGCGATCGGCATCCTGGTCGCCGTCCACGAGTTCGGCCACTTCATCGCCGCGCGCCTGCTCGGCGTGCGCGTGCTGCGCTTTTCCGTCGGCTTCGGCCGCCCGGTGTGGCTGCGGCGTGCCGGTGCCGACCGCACCGAGTACTGCCTGTCCGCCATTCCTTTCGGCGGCTACGTCAAGCTGCTCGACGAGCGTGACTGCCCGGTGGCGCTGGCGGAGCAGCACCGCGCCTTCAATCGCCAGCCCGTTGCCTCACGGATCATCATCCTCGCCGCCGGCCCCGCGCTCAATTTCGTCTTCGCCATCGTCGCCTACTGGGCCATGTTCATGATCGGCGTGCCGGGAGTCCGGCCGGTGGTCGGCGAGGTGACGCCCGGCTCCATCGCCGCGCGAGCGGGCCTGGAGCCAGGCGACGAGATCCTGCAGGTGGGCGGCGAGACGGCGGCCACCTGGGAGGGCGCGGTGGTGGAGATGCTGGACAGCCTGCTCGATGGCGGTCGCATCAGCCTGCGGGTGCGCCAGGAATCGGGCGGCGAGCGGCTGGTCACGCTGGACGCCTCGGGGCGTTCCGCAGAGCTGACCGAACCGGGGCGGCTGTTCCCGGGGCTCGGCTTCAGCGCATGGGTACCGACGCTGCCGCCGGTGATCGGCGAGACCGTGCCGGGCGGCACCGCCGAGCGCGCCGGCCTGCGCGCCGGCGACCGCGTGCTCAGCGCCGATGGCCAGCCGATCAGCAGCTGGCCCGACTGGGTCGAGTACGTGCGCGCGCGTCCGGGCAGCACTATCCTCGCCGAGGTGCGCCGCGACGGTGCCACCCTCGGGATCCGCCTCGAGGTGGCGGAGGCGAGCACGCCGGACGGCAAGGTCGGCCGCATCGGCGCCTCGCCGCAACTGCCGCCGGGCCTCTATGACGGCATGCGCTCGGTGGAGCGCTACGGTCCGGTGGCCGCGGCGGGCGCCGCGCTGTCGCGGACCTGGGAAATGTCCAGCCTGACCCTGCGCATGATCGCGCGCATGGTCACCGGCGATGTCTCGGTGAAGAACATCAGCGGGCCGATCAACATCGCGCAGTACGCCGGCTACAGCGCCAGCATCGGCCTGTCGCCTTTCCTGGGGTTCCTGGCTGTGGTGAGCCTGAGCCTCGGCATCCTCAACCTGTTGCCGGTGCCGATGCTGGACGGTGGCCAGATCGCGTACCAGCTGATCGAGTTCGCCAAGGGCTCGCCGCTCTCCGAGCGTTCGCAGGTCATCGGCCAGCAGCTGGGCATCTTCCTGCTGCTGCTGCTGATGAGCTTCGCCTTCTACAACGACATCACGCGACTGCTCGGCTGACTCCGTGACCATGCCTGCCGATGGACTCCGCCAGCCCGGCCGCGTGCGCCGCTGGTTTGCCTGCCTCCTGCTGCTTGCCGCGTCGTTCGCTGCCACGGCGGCGGACATGGTGGTCAAGGACATCCGCGTCGAGGGCCTGCAGCGCATCTCCGAGGGCACGGTGTTCAACTACCTGCCCGTCAATATCGGCGACAAGCTGGACCGCCAGCGCATGCAGGAGGCGCTGCGGGCGGTCTACGCCACCGGCTTCTTCAAGGACGTGGAGCTGCGCTGGGACAACGGCACCCTCGTGATCGCCGTGGCGGAGCGGCCCTCCATCGAGAGCTTCAGCATCACCGGCAACAAGGACATCAAGACCGAGGACCTCACCGAGTCGCTGTCGAAGATCGGCCTGAAGGCTGGCCGCATCTTCAACCGCTCGGTGCTCGACGAGGTCGAGCAGTCGCTCACCGACCAGTACTTCAGCCGGGGCAAGTACGCCGCCCGGGTGACGACCGAGGTCGAGGACCTGCCGGACAACAAGGTCAGGATCGCCATCAAGATCGTCGAGGGCGACCGTGCGCGGATCCGGCAGATCAACATCGTCGGCAACCACAGCTTCGACGATGAGGAGATCCTCGAGCAGTTCCAGCTGAAGATGCCCAACTGGCTGTCGTTCATCCGCCAGGACGACCGTTACTCGAGGGAGTCGCTGCAGGGCGACCTGGAGACGCTGCGCTCCTTCTACATGGACCAGGGCTTCGCCGACTTCCGCATCGACTCCACCCAGGTTGCGCTGTCGCCGGACAAGAAGGACATCTTCATCACCGTCAACCTCACCGAGGGCGAGCGCTACAAGGTTGCCAACGTGAAGCTGGCGGGCGAGCTGATCCTGCAGGAGCAGGAACTCAATCCCTACGTGCTGGTCAAGCCCGGCCAGATCTATTCCCAGCGCACCATCACGCAGAGCGCCGACCTGATCCGCCTGCGCCTCGGCGAGGAGGGCTACGCCTTCGCCAGCGTCGAACCCGTGCCGGAACTCAACAAGGTGGACAAGACGGCATCGATCACCCTGTACGTCGAGCCGAAGAACCGCGTCTATGTGCGGCGCGTGAATTTCACCGGCACCAGCAGCATCAACGACGAGGTGCTACGGCGCGAGGTGCGGCAGTTCGAGAGCGGCTACCTGTCCAACAGCCGCCTGGAGCGCTCCAAGGTGCGCCTGCAGCGCCTGCCGTACATCGAGAAGGTGGAATCGAGCACCAACCCGGTGCCAGGCACGCCCGACCTGGTGGACATCGACTTCAATATCAAGGAGGGCCTGCCCGGCCAGTTCGGCGGCGGCATCGGCTATTCCGGTTCGCAGGGCTTCATGCTCAACGGCAGCTTCGTGCACACCAACGTTTTCGGCACCGGCAACCGCGTCGCGGCCGACGTCAACTCGGGCGAGTACCGGACCATCTACAGCCTGTCGCACACCGACCCGTACACCACCATCGACGAGGTGAGCCGGACCATCAGCCTCTCGTACCGGGACATCACCCAGTACACCTCGGGCGCGTCGGATTTCTCCACCGAGACGGCGGCGCTGTCGGTGGAGTATGGCTATCCCATCACCGAGTTCCAGCGGCTGATCTTCGGCGTCAGCTGGCAGGAGTCGAACCTGCTGGCGGATTCCTACAGCAGCGCCCAGGCCAAGGAGTGGGTGCAGAACAACGGCAGCAGCTTCGCCGAGAAGGTCAGTGGCGGCGCCGAGGTCTACGGCACCAACTTCATGACCTTCGACCTGGTCGCGGGCTGGGTCTACGACAGCCGCAACCGCGCGCTGTTCGCCGATCGCGGGGCACGCCATCGGCTGACGCTGTCGACCACCGTGCCGGGAGCCGACGTCGAGTACTACACGCTCAACTACAATGGCGTGCAGTACTTCCCCATGAGCCAGTACTTCACGCTGGCGGTGAACGTCGACCTCGGCTTCGGCGACAGCTTCGGCGATACCACGGCCATCGTTCCCTTCAAGAACTTCTTCGCGGGCGGCCCGGATACGGTGCGCGGCTACCGGGAGAACTACCTCGGGCCGCGCGACAGCTTCGGCAACCCCTACGGCGGCAACATGCTGGTCGCCGCCCAGACTGAAATCATCCTGCCGATCCCGGAGAAGTGGCGTTCCCGCTCGCGCCTGACCCTGTTCTACGACGTGGGCAACGTGTTCTCCAGCGGCAATGTGACCTTCACCGCGCCATACCCGAACAACACCGTGCCGATCGATTACAATTTCGACCTGGGCAACCTGAAGCAGTCGGTGGGCATTTCGGCGCAGTGGCTGGCACCGCTGGGCCTGTTCCGCTTCAGCTACGGCTTCCCGCTCAATGCCAAGGACCCGACGGCCCTCTCCTACGGGGACGATACCGAACAGTTCCAGTTCTCGATCGGCGGCGCATTCTAGTACTCGCACAGTCAAAGAGGATCAGCACCAATGAAGCGATGCTCAACCCCGTTCCTGGCACTGCTGGCCCTGGCCATGCTGGCGCCCGGCCTGGCAGCGGCGCAGGCGGCGGCACCCCTGAAGGTCGGCGTGGTGGACTTCGCCCGCCTGATCAAGGAATCGCCGCAGGCGCAGGCGACGCTCAAGGCACTGGAGGACGAATTCGCCCCGCGCCAGCGCGATCTGGTCGCCAAGCAGAACGAGCTGAAGGACCGGCAGGCCAAGCTGCAGAAGGATGGCGCGGTGATGGGCGCGGAGGAGCGGCGCAATGCCGAGAGCAAGTTCCGCGACGACGAGCGCGAACTCGGCCGGCGCTTCAACGCCTTCCAGGAAGACCTCAACGTGCGGCGCAATGAGGAACTGGGCAAGCTGCAGCGCGACCTGCTGCAGGAAGTGCAGGCGTTCGCCAGGCAGCGCGGCTACGACCTGGTCATCGGCGACGGCGTGATCTATGCGACCCAGGCCATCGACCTGACCGCGCAGATCCTCAGCAGCGTGCAGGCGTCCTACAAGGGCAAGCCTGGCGCTCCGGCCAAGCCTTGAAGCGCGGGCCGCGGGGCGGCCTGCGCGGGAACCGGGACCGATGGAGCTGACGTGGGCATGACCCTGGCAGCGCTCGCCGTGCGGCATGGTTGCGAACTGCACGGCGACCCGGACGTCACCGTGGACCACGTGGCCACCCTGGCGGCGGCCGGACCCGGGGCGCTGGCTTTCCTCGCCAACCCCCGGTATCGCGCGCAACTCGCCGGCACCCGCGCCAGTGCCGTGGTGCTCGATGCGGAGTCGGCCGCCGCCTGTCCCACGGCCTGCCTCGTCAGCAGCAATCCCTATCTCGCCTACGCGCGGCTGGCCGCGGACCTGCATCCGCTGCCGCCGCCCCGGCCGGGCGTGGCCGCCGGTGCCCGCGTCGCGGAATCGGCACGCCTCGGCGCGGGCACGCAGGTCGATGCCGGCGCGGTGATCGGCGAGGATGCGGTGGTCGGCGCCAGGGTGGTCATCGGCGCCAACGCCGTGATCGGCGCCGGCTGTGCCATCGGCGATGACACGCGCATCATGGCCGCTGTGGTGCTCTGCGAGCGGGTCCGCATCGGACGCCGCTGCCTGGTCCATCCCGGCGCGGTGATCGGTTCGGACGGCTTCGGCAATGCCCGCGGCCCGGGCGGCGCCTGGACGCGGGTGCCGCAGCTGGGCAGCGTGGTGATCGGCGACGATGTCAGCATCGGCGCCTGCACCACCATCGACCGCGGCGCCATCGAGGACACCTCGATCGGTGACGGCGTCCGCCTCGACAACCACATCCAGGTCGGGCACAACGTCAGCATCGGCAGCCATACGGCCATCGCCGCCATGACCGGCATCTCCGGCAGCACCCGCATCGGTGCACGCTGCATCATCGGCGGCCATTGCGGCTTCGCCGGGCACATCGTCGTCGCCGACGACGTCGTCATCAGCGGCGGCGCCAAGGTCACCAACTCGATCGGCAGGCCCGGCCTGTACAGCGGCGCCATTCCCGCGGACGAGGCCCGGCAATGGCGCAAGAATGCCGTGCGCTTCGGCCAGCTGGACCAGCTGGCGCGGCGCCTGCGCCAGCTGGAGGGCAGCGTGCGCGAGCCAGGCCGGAAGAAGACCAGGACATGATCCACGAGACCGCAATCATCGACCCCGCAGCCGAGCTGGCGCATGACGTCAGCGTCGGTCCCTACAGCGTCATCGGCCCGCGGGTGCGCATCGGCGCCGGTTCGGTGATCGGCCCCCACGTGGTCATCAGGGGGCCGACCACGCTCGGTGCCGGCAACCGCATCTTCCAGTTCGCCTCGATCGGCGATGACCCGCAGGACAAGAAATTCGCCGGCGAGGACACGCGCCTGGAGATCGGCGACCGCAACACCATCCGCGAGTACTGCACCATCAACCGCGGCACCGCCCAGGATGCGGGCGTCACCCGTGTCGGCAACGACAACTGGCTGATGTCCTACACCCACATCGCCCACGACTGCCAGGTCGGCAACGACGTCATCATGTCCAACAACGCCACGCTGGCCGGGCATGTGCATGTCGAGGACCACGTGATCCTCAGCGGCTTCTGCGCCGTGCACCAGTTCTGCCGCATCGGCGCCCATGCCTTCGTCGGTGGACTCTCCGGCGTCACCCGCGACGTGCTGCCCTTCATGATGGTGGCCGGCCACCCGCCCGAACCGCGCGGCATCAACCAGGAGGGGCTGAAGCGGCGTGGTTTCGGGCCCGAGCAGCTGCGCAACCTCAAGGAGGCCTACCGCATCCTCTACCGCTCCGGGCTGCGGCTGGTGGAGGCGCGCGAGCAGCTCGCCGCGCTGGCGGCAAGCCAGCCCGAGGTGCGCGCCATCGTCGAGTTCCTCGACCGCTCGGAACGCAGCATTGTCCGCTAGCCCGTGGACCGGCAGCGCCGGCCGCCATGCGCATCGTCATCGTTGCCGGTGAAGCCTCGGGCGACCAGCTGGGCGCCGGGTTGATCGGCGCCTTGCGCCGGCTGTGCCCCGAGGCGCGCTTCGCCGGGGTCGCCGGTCCCGCCATGCAGGCCGCCGGCTGCGAGGCCTGGTTTGCGGCGGGAGAGCTCGCGGTGATGGGCCTCGCCGAGGTGCTGCGGCACCTGCCACGGCTGCTGCGCCTGAGGCGCGCGCTGCTGCGACGCCTGCTCGCCGAGCCGCCGGATGTCTACGTCGGCATCGATGCCCCGGATTTCAACCTGCGCATCGAGCCGGTGCTGCGGCGCGCCGGCATCCGCACCGTGCACTATGTGTCGCCCAGCGTCTGGGCCTGGCGTCCCGGCCGGGTGCGGCTGCTGCGCGAAGCCTGCGACCGGGTGCTGTGCCTGCTGCCGTTCGAGGCGCCGTTCCTCGGGGCGGCAGGGGTGCCCGCGAGCTTCGTCGGCCATCCGCTCGCCGACCAGATACCCATGGAGAGCGATCGCGAGGCCGCACGGCGCGCGCTCGGGCTCGGTGCCGGCCCGGTCGTCGGGCTCCTGCCGGGCAGCCGGCTCGGCGAGGTGACGCGCCTCGGGACGCCGTTCCTCGATGCCGCCGCGATCCTCGCCAGGGACTGGCCGGGCATGCAGTTCATCGCGCCGATGGCGGGTGCCGAGGTGCGCGCCGCCTTCGAGGCCGGGCTCGCGCGCCATGCGGGAGCCCCGCCGGTGAAGCTCGTGGACGGTCGCGCCCGCGAAGTCATGGCCGCCAGCGATGGCCTGCTGCTGGCCTCGGGTACCGCGACGCTCGAAGCGGCACTGGTCGGCCGGCCCATGGTGGTGGCCTACCGCTTCTCGCCGCTCACCTACTGGCTGGCCAGGACACTGCGGCTGGTCAAGGTGAAGCATTTCGCGCTGCCCAATCTCCTTGCTGGCGAGGCCCTGGTGCCGGAGCTGCTGCAGGCGCAGGTCACGGGCCCGCGCCTGGCCGAAGAACTCGCGGCGATCCTGCGTTCGCCGCAGCGGCAGGCGGCACTGGCGGCGCGTTTCGCCGCCCAGCACCGCGAATTGCGCCGCGATGCCAGTGCGCTCGCTGCCCGCGCCACACTGGAGGTGGCGGGCCGGCGCTGAGGGCCGGTGTGGCGCTTCATCCCTATAATCCGCTCCCATGATTGCTCACCGCGATGGCCCCGATGCCCCGGCTCCGGCACCAGCCGGCACCGCTGGCGTGGACGAGGCGGGACGTGGCCCGCTCGCCGGTGCCGTGGTGGCCGCGGTGGTGGTGCTGGCGCCGGGCCAGGTGATCGAGGGCGTGCGCGATTCGAAACTGCTGTCGGCAGCGCAGCGTGAGCGCCTCGTCGCGCGCATCCACGCGCAAGCCCTCGGCTGGGCGCTGGGCCGGGCGACCGTGGAGGAGATCGACCGCCTCAACATCCTCGAGGCGACGTTCCTCGCCATGCAGCGGGCCGTGGCCGGGCTCGGCGTGCCGCCGCTGGACATCGCCGTGGACGGCAATCGTGCGCCGCGCTTCGCCGGTTTCGGCGGCCCGGTGCGGACCGTGGTCGGTGGCGACCGCTCCTGCCCGGCCATCGCCGCCGCATCCATCCTCGCGAAGGTGGCGCGCGATGCCGAAATGCTCGATCTGGACGCCGCGCATCCGGGCTACGGCTTCGCGCGCCACAAGGGCTATCCCACCGCCGGGCACCGCGATGCGCTGCTGCGCCTCGGGCCCTGCGCGGCGCATCGGCTGAGCTACGCGCCGGTGCGCGCGGCCGCCAGGTCCGGGGCGGGACCATGAGCGCGGACTTCGTCCACCTGCACCTGCACAGCGAGTATTCCCTGTCGGACAGCGTGGTGCGCATTCCCGAACTGCTGGCGGCGGTGCGTCGCGCCGGCATGCCGGCGGTGGCGCTGACCGACCAGGGCAACCTGTTCGCCCTGGTCATGTTCTACAAGGCGGCGCTGGCTGCCGGCGTGAAGCCCATCGTCGGCACCGACATCTGGCTGCGACTGGCCGATGACGGCCGCCCGCCTGCGCGCCTGGTGCTCCTTTGCCGTGATGCCGCCGGCTATGCGAACCTCGCGCGCCTGGTGTCGCGCTCCTACCTCGAGGGACAGGAAGCCGGGCTGCCGGTGGTGCATGCCTCGTGGCTGGAGGCGGGGGGCGCGACCGGCCTCATCGCGCTGTCGGGCGGGCGCCAGGGCATCCTCGGCGCGGCGCTGGCCGGCGGGCGCAGCGACGAGGCGGGCGCCATCCTCGCGCGCATGCGCCAGCTGTTCGACGACGACTTCTACATCGAGCTGATGCGCACCGGACGCCCCGGGGAGGAGGAATTCCTGGCGGCGGCGGTGGCCCTCGCCGCGCAGACAGGTTGCCCGGTGGTGGCGAGCAACGACGTGCGCTTCCTGAAGGCGGGGGATTTCGAGGCCCACGAGGCACGCGTGTGCATCCAGCAGGGCAGGGTGCTCAACGATCCGGCCCGCGCCCGGGACTACAGCGAGCAGCAGTACCTGCGCGATCCCGCCGCGATGGCCACGTTGTTCGCCGACCTGCCCGAGGCACTGGAAAATTCGGTGGAAATCGCCCGCCGCTGCAGCCTGACACTGGAACTGGGCGGTGCGCACATGCCGGAACTGGACGTCCCCGGCGGCGTGGACGTCAATGATTTCCTGCTGCAGGAGGCGCGGCGCGGGCTGCAGGCACGGATGGCCGCCACCGGCATCGCCGACGACGCCCGGCAGCAGGCGTATGGCGAGCGGCTGGAGCAGGAGCTGGCCGTCATCTGCCGCATGGGCTTCGCCGGCTACTTCCTCATCGTCGCCGATTTCATCCAGTGGTCGAAGGCGAACGGCATCCCGGTGGGTCCCGGACGCGGCTCCGGCGCAGGCTCGCTGTGCGCCTACGCGCTGGGCATCACCGAGCTCGACCCGATCCAGCACAGCCTGCTGTTCGAGCGCTTCCTCAATCCGGAGCGCGTGTCGATGCCCGACTTCGACATCGACTTCTGCATGGAGGGCCGCGACCGGGTCATCGACTATGTGGCCGACCGCTACGGGCGCGAGCGCGTGTCGCAGATCATCACCTACGGCACCATGGCCGCGCGCGCCGTGGTCCGCGATGTCGGCCGCGTGCTCGGCCACCCCTACGGCTTCACCGACCGCATCGCCAAGCTGATCCCGCCGGAGCCGAAGATCAAGCTCGCCGATGCGCTGGCCGGCGAGGCCGAGCTGCGCGCGCTGTACGAGGGCGACGAGGAAGTCCGCGCGGTCATCGACCTGGCGCGCCAGCTCGAGGGCCTGGTGCGCAACGCCGGCAAGCACGCCGGCGGGGTGGTGATCGCGCCGACGCGGATCATCGATTTCGCCCCGCTGTACCGGGTGGAGGGTGAATCCGCCACCGTCACCCAGTTCGACAAGGACGGCCTCGAGGCCGTGGGCCTGGTGAAGTTCGACTTCCTCGGCCTGCGCACCCTGACCATCGTCGACTGGGCGCTGAAGACCATCAACGCGGGGCGCCTGGCCAGTGGCGAGCCGGTGGTGGACATCGGCACGATCCCGCTGGACGACCGCGCCACCTTCGCCCTGCTGCGCTCGGGGCGTACCACGGCGGTGTTCCAGCTGGAATCGCGCGGCATGCGCGATCTCGTCAAGAAGCTCCAGCCTGACAGCTTCGACGACCTGGTGGCGCTGGTGGCGCTGTTCCGCCCGGGCCCGCTGCAGTCGGGCATGGTGGACGACTTCATCGCCCGCAAGCATGGCGGGGCGCGGGTCAACTACCTGCACCCGGAACTCGAGCCGGTCCTGCGCAGCACCTACGGCGTGATCGTCTACCAGGAACAGGTGATGCAGATCGCCCAGGTGCTGGCCGGCTACACCCTGGGCGGGGCGGATCTCCTGCGGCGTGCCATGGGCAAGAAGAAGCCGGAGGAAATGGCCAAGCAGCGCTCGGTGTTCCAGGCGGGCGCCGCGCAGCGCGGCGTGGATGCCGCGCTCGCCGCACAGATCTTCGACCTCATGGAGAAGTTCGCCGAGTACGGCTTCAACCGCTCGCACTCGGCCGCCTACGCGCTGCTGTCCTGGCAGACCGCCTGGCTCAAGACCCATTATCCGGCGGCATTCATGGCGGCGGTGCTGACCTCCGAAATGGACGACACCGACAAGCTGCTCATGCTGAGGCGCGAGTGCGAGAGCCTCGGCCTCACCGTGCAGCCTCCCCACGTCAACCACTCGGCCTGTCCGTTCCAGGTCAGCGGGCCAGGGACCATCCGCTACGGGCTCGGCGCCATCAAGGGGCTCGGCCAGGCGGCGGCGGAGCAGCTGGTGCAGGCGCGCGCCGAAGGCGGCCCCTTCCGCAGCCTGCACGATTGCTGCCGCCGCGTCGGCAGCCAGCGCATCGGCCGGCGCGCCTTCGAAGCGCTGATCAAGGCCGGCGCCTTCGATGGCCTCGGACCCAACCGGCCCAGCCTGCTGGCGGCGTTGCCCGCCGCGCTCGGCGGTGCGGAACAGGCGGCCCGTTCACGCGATTCCGGCCAGGTGGACCTGTTCGGGCAGGCGGCAGCGGGCGCCGCGGCGGCGGAGGACGAGGTGGTCGCGCAGCTCGATGACTGGGGCCTGGGCCGCCGACTCGAGGCCGAGCGCGAGAGCCTCGGCCTCTACCTGAGCGGCCATCCCTTCGACCAGTATCGCGCGGATGCCGGCCACTTCGCCTCGGGAACGGTGGCGGCGCTGGCCGCCGCCACGCCGCCCCCGCCCGGCAGCGAGTACCAGTCGGCGCGCGATGCCACGGTGGCCGGCCTGGTCGCCAGCCTGCGCCGGCGCACCGGGCGCATCACCGTGGAGCTCGACGACGGCACCGGCGTCATCGAGATGAGCGTGTTCCCGGAGACCTACGACCGCTGCCGCAACCACCTGAGCCCGGGCAGCATCGTCGTGGTCACCGGGCAGCTGCGCTGGGACGCGTTCATCGATGGCTGGCGGCTGGCCGCACGCGAGATCATCGATATCGACCGCGTGATCGAGACGCGCGCCACGCGCCTGCTGATCCGCTGGGCGAGCAGCCCGGAGTCGCGGCTGGATGCCACGCGGCTGCGACGGGCGCTGGAGCCGTTCCGGCCCGGCAAGTGCGGCATCTGGGTCTACTACAGCCGCGCCGATGCCCAGGCCCGCCTGACGCTGGGCGAGGAGTGGGCGGTGCGCCCGAGCCGCGAGCTGCGCGAGCGGCTCTCGGAGCTGGTCGGCAGCGATGGCTTCCGCTTCGTCTATGAAGCCGCCCAGCCGCTGCACTGACCGGCGCTTGTGCGCGGCGGCCGGGCCGCTATAGTGTCAGCGCGCAGACTCCCGGATCGCCCGCCGATGGACCTCAAGTTCCTGGATTTCGAACAGCCGATCGCCGAGCTCGAGGCGAAGATCGACGAGTTGCGCTTCGTCGGCGATGACTCCGAGATCAACATCAGCGACGAGATCGAGCGGCTCAAGGAAAAGAGCGAGGCCCTGACGCGCAGCATCTTCGCCAGCCTCAGTTCCTGGCAGGTCGCGCAGCTGGCGCGCCACCCGCTGCGGCCCTACACGCTGGATTACCTGGAGGTCATCAGCCCGGATTTCCAGGAGCTGCACGGCGAGCGCATGTTCGCCGATGATCCGGCCATCGTCGGCGGCCTCGGCCGGCTGGAGGGCAAGCCGGTGATGTTCATCGGTCACCAGAAGGGCCGCGACACCCGCTCACGGGTGCGGCGCAACTACGGCATGCCGAAGCCGGAGGGTTACCGCAAGGCATTGCGGCTGATGCAGCTGGCCGAGCGTTTCCGCCTGCCCGTGATCACGCTGATCGACACCCCGGGTGCCTATCCGGGCCTCGATGCCGAGGAGCGCGGTCAGAGCGAGGCCATCGCCCGCAACCTGTTCGAGATGGCGCGGCTGAAGACGCCGATCATCAGTGCGGTGATCGGCGAGGGCGGCTCCGGCGGCGCGCTGGCCATCGGCGTCGCCGACCGCGTCATCATGCTGGAGTACTCGGTCTATTCGGTGATCTCCCCCGAGGGCTGCGCCAGCATCCTGTGGAAGAGCGCCGAGAAGGCCGAGTCCGCCGCGGAGGCGATGGGCATCACCGCGCCGCGCCTGCTGGAGCTGGGCCTGGTGGACGAGCTGGTGCGCGAGCCGCTCGGCGGTGCGCACCGCAATCCCGCGGCCATCGCCGAGAGCCTGCGCGCCGCGCTGCTGCTCAATCTGCGCGACCTGGAGCTGCTCGACACCGCCGAGCTGCTGAAGCGACGCCAGGCCAGGCTGCAATCCTGCGGCCGCTTCCGCGAGAGCTGATGCGCCCCGGCCACGGGCCAGGCAGACGTGGACGCCGTCACTGACGCCATCCGCGCCGCGCTGGCCGCGCTTCCTCCGGGCGGTGGCCTGTGCGTGGCGCTGAGCGGTGGCCTCGATTCCTCGGTGCTGCTGCACGCGCTGGCGGGGCTGCGCCCGGCCACCGGCCTGCGCGCCGTCTATGTCGACCACGGCCTGCATGCGGACGCCGGGCGCTGGGGCGAGCGCTGTGCGGCACTGTGCGCGGCGCTGGATGTGCCGTTCTCCCGTTGCGCCGTCAAGGTGGTGCCCGGCGGGGAGGGCATCGAGGC
>JAANMW010000025.1_pt1 | contig 133654 bp, 88 predicted proteins | sample 7279671 | NCBI WGS metagenome assembly JAANMW01 (sample SAMN14094541, study PRJNA606508) | bioreactor metagenome | isolation source: A lab-scale SPAN reactor treating ammonium-rich wastewater day 247 | place: Ireland: Galway | collected 2017-09-19 | reverse complement strand
CAGCGACTCGTTCACCTACAAGGCCAACGACGGCACAGCGGACTCCAACGTCGCCACGGTCACGATCACGGTCAACCCGGTCAACGACGCGCCGGTCGCTGTGGATGACGCGTACACGACCGATGAGGACACCACGCTCAACGTCGCCGCTCCGGGTGTGTTGACCAACGACACCGACGTCGACGGTGACCCGCTGACGGCGGTGCTTGTGGTCGGGCCGACCAACGGTACGCTCACGCTGAGCAACGACGGCAGCTTCATCTACACGCCGAACGCCGGGTTTAACGGCAGCGACTCGTTCACCTATCGCGCGAGCGACGGCACGCTGCTGTCGAATATCGCGACCGTGACCCTCAACGTCGGTGCGGTCAACGATGCGCCGGTCGCCGTGGATGATGCCTACACGACCGACGAGGACACTGCGCTCAACGTCGCCGCTCCGGGTGTGCTGACCAACGACACCGACATCGACGGTGACACGCTGACGGCGGTGGTGGTCAGTGGGCCGACCAACGGTACGCTCACGCTGAGCAGCGACGGCAGCTTCATCTACACACCGAACGCAGGGTTTAACGGCAGCGACTCGTTCACCTACCGCGCGAGCGACGGCACGCTGCTGTCGAATATCGCCACGGTCACGATCACGGTCAACCCGGTCAACGACGCGCCGGTCGCCGTGGATGATGCGTACACGACCGATGAGGACACTGCGCTCAACGTCGCCGCTCCGGGTGTACTGAGCAACGACACCGACATCGACGGTGACTCGCTGACGGCGGTCGTGGACAGTGGGCCGACCAACGGTACGCTCACGCTCAACGGCGACGGCAGCTTCACCTACACGCCGAACACCGGGTTTACTGGCGGTGACTCGTTCACCTATCACGCCAGCGACGGTACGACGAGCTCCAACGTGGCGACCGTACTGATAACCGTTAACCCGGTCATCCTGCCTGAGTTCTTCCTCGAGAACGGTGGCTTTGAGATACCGGGCCTCACACTAACGAACGCGCACGGCTGGTCGGCGACGAATGTCTCGGATGCCAAGCGCAAGTGCAACAAGGACACCGACGGCGATGGCACGTTCGACAAGCTGTTCGCGAACAACGGGGAATGCTCGCTGCAAGTGACGGCACAGGCAACCGCCAACACCACCGCGACGCAAAAACCCGCGTTCGCTAACTTCCAGCTTGGCGATACTGTCGTGATGAGTGCATATGTAAGCGGGAGCAGCCTTGACGCAAGCAGCCGTATCCAGCTCATCGTTGATTACGCGGATGGGTCAAGGGACAAGTTGAAGATCATCGTTCCGAATGGAACGTACGACTTCACGCTGATGACGGACTCGCTGGTGGCCGCTGGAACGCCGGTCGATCTCAAGCTCCAGATCAAGGCCAATACGGGCAGCGGGAAGTACTACGTTGACGATATCACGCTGACCGGTTTCGACACGTCGACGCGCAGCATGACACGTCCAGCGCCGGACGTGCTGCCGGTGCCTGAACCGGCGGCGCCCGGCTGGCGCGGATGAGCCGGCCAAAGTAACCCCATGTTCGGAAAACCGCCGTGCAAAATTGCGCGGCGGTTTTGCTTTCACCGTCCAATCACGACGCTCGTTCGTTAAGTGGACTTACGCGCGGCATACCTCACAGGCTGAGTTACGCTACACTCTCCACCAGTTTCATTCTTGCGGGAGACCTCAAAATGACCTCAAGCCTAGAGAACTTGCTGCGTTGGCGCTGCATTGGCCCGTTTCGCGGGGGTCGTGTCGTCGCGGTCGCTGGCGACCCATCCCGCCCCGGCGTGTTCTACTTTGGGGCCTGCGCCGGCGGCGTATGGAAAACTGAAGACGCCGGTACGTACTGGCAGAATGTCTCGGATGGATTCCTCAAGACATCCTCGGTGGGCGCGCTGGCGGTCTCAGAGAGCGACCCGAACGTGATCTATGCCGGCATGGGCGAGTCGACCATCCGTATCGACGTATCCTATGGCGATGGCGTCTACAAGTCGACCGATGCCGGGCGCTCGTGGCAGCACATGGGCTTGGCCGAGACACGCCACATCGGTAAGGTGCGCATTCATCCCACAGACCCCGACACGGTATACGTCGCGGCGCTTGGGCATGCGTTCGGCCCCAACAAAGAGCGCGGCGTCTACAAATCGACCGACGGCGGCAAGACGTGGAAGCACGTTTTGTTCAAGAGCGAGAAGGCCGGCGCGGTTGATCTATCGATTGACCGGAACAATCCGCGCATTGTGTACGCCGCGGTATGGGAGACGTATCGCAATTTCTGGAACATCTCCAGCGGCGGGCCAGACAGCGGCCTTTGGCGGTCGATGGACGGCGGCGAGACGTGGCAGGACATCACGCAGAATACAGGCATGCCAACCGGCGTGCTGGGCAAGATCGGCGTCGCCGCATCACCCGCACAGCCGGGGCGTGTGTGGGCGCTGATCGAGAACGAGAAAGGCGGCATGTACCGCAGCGACGACTACGGCGACACGTGGTCGTACATCGCGCCCAATGACGAGCTGGTCTCGCGCGCGTGGTACTACATGCATATCACCCCTGACCCTAAAGACCCCGATACGGTCTACGTCAACAACCTGAGCCTGTGGAAGTCCATCGACGGTGGCAAGACCTACAGCGAGATTTCGACCCCGCACGGCGACAACCACGATCTCTGGATCGACCCGAACGATACGAAGCGCATGGTGCAGGGCAACGACGGCGGGGCGTGCGTTTCGTTCAACGGCGGTGATTCATGGTCGACGCTGTATAACCAGCCCACCGCGCAGTTCTATCATCTCGACACCGACAGCCGCGACCCGTATACCGTATACGGCACGCAGCAGGACAACAGCAGCATCGCCGTAGCAAGCCGCAGCCCATATACGTCGATCACATGGACGGACTGTTTCCTAGCCGGCACCGGCGAAAGTGGCTACATCGCCATCAAGCCCGATGATCCGAACATCGTGTACGTCGGCGCGGTCGGAAGCTCGCCGGGCGGCGGAAACAGCCTCCAGCGATACGATCATCGCAGCAAGCAAACACGCCTGATTAGCACATGGCCGGAGGCCACCAGCGGCGAAGGCGCGATCAGCCACAAGTACCGGTTTGCGTGGACGTATCCAATCGTCATCTCTCCGCATGACCCGAACAAGCTGTACGTAGCCGGAAACGTCATCTTCCAAAGCACCAACGAGGGCCAGAGCTGGCAGCCGATCAGCCCGGACTTGACCCGCGCCACGCCCGAAACCCTACAGCCCACCGGCGGCCCGATCAACCGTGATTCAGTTGGCGCCGAGGTGTATGCGACGGTATGGGCATTTGCCGAGTCGCCACATGAAGCCGGCGTACTGTGGGCGGGCGCCGACGACGGCCCAGTTCATATTTCGCGCGACGGTGGGCAGACGTGGGCCGACATCACGCCGCCTGACCTTCCTGAACGCACCATGATCAGCATGATCGAGCCGTCGCCGCACGACAAAGCCACCGCCTACATGGCAGCGACGCGCTATAAGCTGGACGACCCTGCGCCGTATCTTTACAAGACGACGGATTACGGCGCGACGTGGACACGCATCGTCGACGGTATCCGCGAGGGCGATTATACCCGTGCAATCCGGGAAGACCCCTCCCAAGCGGGCCTGCTGTACTGCGGTACCGAAACCGGTGTCTACATCTCGTTCGACGCCGGAAAGCACTGGCAGTCGCTACAACTCAACCTGCCCATATCGCCAATTTACGACCTGAAGATCAAGGGAACCGATCTGATCGCGGCGACGCACGGCCGGTCGTTTTGGATTCTCGATGACCTGACCGCGCTGCATCAACTCCACGACGGCCTGTATCGGGAGCCGGCCGCCCTGCTTCAGCCGCGCAAGGCAGAGCGCATCACCCCCAAAATCTTCGAAGGGGCGTTCACCAACGCGCCGGGCAAGAACTATATGGCGACGTTGGGGGTCGTGGCGGCGTTCATCGCCTCGCCGACGCCGGAGAATGGTCAGGTCGTCATCCCCTTAGATTCGGGGGACAATCCGCCGCGTGGCGCGGTCATCCGCTATCACCTCGCCCGCGTTCCTGAAACGCCAATTGTGATGACATTCAGCGATGCGGCCGGTCATGTGCTGCGTACCGTCACCAGCACCAACGACGACATTCGGAAGGCCGAAGCTGAGCTGCCCGAAGGCGCGCCAAAACCGCTGCATCTAACATCGTCAGCGGGCTGGAACCAGTTTGTATGGGATTTGCGCGGGGAAGAAGCGGTACGCCTCGATGCACACGATCCCTTCGGAGGCACGATGCCCGGGCCGGTCGTGCCGCCCGGCAAGTACGTTGTCCAGCTCCAAGCCTTCGATCAAACGCTGTCGGCGGAGATCACCGTCATCGCTGACCCGTACAGCGACACGCCGCACGAAGACCTCGAAGACCAGTACGCCCTGCTGCTGCAAATCCGTGACAAACTCTCGGATGCGAACCGCGGCATCAACAAGATGCGCAGGGTGCGTGGTCAGTTAGATGCATGGCGCGAACGCCTCGGCAGCACCGCGCAGACGGCGCAGCTTGCTCAGGGTGCTTCGCAGTTAAGTGAACGCGTGCTCGCGATCGAAAAGACGCTGCTGGAGCCCGGCTTGAAGAAGGGCTGGCCCGGCATGCTGAACTCCGGCATCCAGATCAGCCGCAAGCTGGCCGCGCTGCAGTACGATGTCAACACCGGGGATTACCGGCCGACCGACCAAGCACACGAGGTCTACACTGCGCTTGCGGGGCAGGTTGACGCCAAACTGGCCGAGTTCGACCACCTGCTCGAAGGCGATCTGGCCGAATTCAACGCCATGCTCCAGCAGTACCAGATCAGCCCGATTGGCTAAGGTATGGTGCATTCCCGCGACTTCTGGCGATTGACCGCTGCCGACTTCATCGTGCGGACGGCGTATCAGATGGGCAAGACTCCGCTCTTGCCCATCTTCGCCGCGGCGTTGGGCGCGACGGATGCGCTGTTGGGGATTATCGTCTCGGTCTCGACCGTCAGCGGGCTGGTGCTGAAACCGTTCATCGGCGTGCTGTCCGACCGGTGGGGACGCCGGTTGTGGTTGATTATCGGGACGCTGTTCTTCGTGATCGTCCCGTTCTTCTACGGGCTGGTGCGCACACCGGAGCAGTTGTTCCTGATCCGCATCATTCACGGCGTATCGACAGCCATCTACGGCCCGGTGACGTTCGCGTACATCGCCGAACGGATGCCGGATTCGGTGGCGCAGGGCTTGGGCTGGTTCGGCTTGGCGCGCTCCGGTGGATACATCGTCGGGCCGGCGTTGGCGGGCTGGCTGCTGCTCTCGCTCGATCCGGCGGCGATCTTCACGATCATCGGCCTGATCAGCGCCGCAGCGCTCATCCCCGTGCTGCGCCTGCCTGAACCGACCGTTCGCACACAACACGAGTTCCCGCCGATCCTCAAACAGATGCGCGCGTCGCTCGCTACCGGGAGTCGGACGCCGGGCTTGTGGTTGTCAGGGGGTCTCGAAGCGGGCGTGTTTGTCGCCCTCTACACGATCAAAGCATTCTTGCCGGTATACGGCCTCACCGCCGGGATCAACGTCGCGCTCATCGGCGCGTTCTTCTCCATCCAAGAGGCGGTCAACATCGCAACCGGCCCCGGCGGCGGATGGTTCGGCCAGCGTTTCGGCTATATCACCGCCATACGAACCGGCATGGTCGCCCTTGCGGCGGGCGTTGTGCTGGTGCCGACAGCCAACAGCGCGGCCCTCTTGCTGCCCTCCGTGCTGCTCGGTGTCGCGCAGGCGTTGATCTTCCCGTCGACCGCGGCGCTCGTCACGGAGCAAATCCCGAAGGAGAACGTCGGCGCGGGGATGGGGCTGGTCGGCATGATGGAGAATCTCGGCAAGGTCGTCGGGCCGGTCGTCTGCGGCGCGATTATCGGCGTCGTCGGCTTTACGCCCGTCCTGTACGGGCTGGCGATTGCGCTGGTCGTCGCGGTGCTCTTGCTTGGGCTGCCGCTGCGCCGCAACCGTCTCCTGACAACGCCATAGCGGGAGGGCGTCATGCCGTCCCCTCGATTCGATTCGCTACAATCGCAGCGTTGGCGGCAGCAAAGCCCCGATCCACAGTTGACGCGTGAGGTTGATGATTGGATATGAGCATGTTACGCAAATGGATGAGCGCTGTCGTATTGACCGCTCTGCTGGCGGTCGGCTATACCGCCGCGCAAGAAAACAAAGACGGATTTCCGATCCCGCAGCAGGTCGTGATACCCGGATCACACCAAGACGAGGTGGGTTGTCCCGGCGAATGGCAGCCCGCATGTGAGGCCACCGCGCTAACCCTCAACCCGGACACCGGTCTCTGGGAGGGCACGTTCAACATTCCGGCTGGAAGTTATGAGTACAAGGTCGCGCTGGACGGCGGGTGGGATCGCAACTACGGCGCGGGCGCGGCGGCTGGCGGCCCGAATATCCCGCTGGTGCTGGACGCCGATACCGACGTGACGTTCACGTATGACCACACGACCGGCGTCGTAACCGACAGCGTCAACGGCGGCGTGTCCGCCGTGCCGGATGCTCAGCCCGCCGTCGTCATTCCTACTATGGTCAACATCCCCGGCACGATTCAACCGGGATTGGGCTGTCCGGGCGAGTGGGCGCCAGACTGCCCGGCAACCGTGCTGGATTACGTCGAGCCGTACCAAATCTTCGAGCGCACGTTCGACATGACGGCCGGCAGTTACGAATACAAGGTCGCCATCAACGGCAGTTGGGGCGAGAACTACGGCGGCTTCGCTGACCGCGACGGCCCGAACATCCCGCTTAACCTCACCGAGGATCGCGCGGTGACGTTCCTGTACGATCCCGCGACGAAGTGGATCATGGACGACGTGCGCCATCTGATCGTCACGGCCCCCGGCAGCTTTCAAAGCGGACTGGGCTGCGCCGAAGATTGGATGCCCGACTGCATGCTGTCGTGGCTCAAGGATGTCGACGGCGACGGGATCTACACATTCTCGACCAGCGCCTTGCCGGCCGGTGACTACGAAGCGAAGGCCGCGATCGGGCGCACATGGGATGTGAACTACGGCGCTGGCGGAGAGGCCGGCGGCGCGAATATCGCGTTCAACGTGTCCACCGACGGCGAGACGGTCAACTTCACGTTCGACTCCAACCTCAATGTCATGGTCATCACGGCCGGCGGTGGATCCGTAACCGGCGCCAACCTGCGCGAACGGCGCGCGCATTGGGTCACGGCGGACACCATCGCGTGGGACATCGAACCCAGTGACAGTGAAGAATACCGTCTGCTGTACAGCGCGGATGGCAGCATCGAAGTCTCGGTATTCGGTATCAGCGGCGACTTTGTGAGCTATCCGGTATCGCCAAGCGTTTCGGGCCTTCCCGACGCGGTTCAAACCAAGTTTCCACACCTCGCCGGCTATCAGGCGTTTACGCTGAGCGCAGAAGCCATCGAAGCCGCGCCCGATATCCTGCGCGGGCAGTTCGCCATCGCGGCGTATTCCGGCGATACGCTCGTCAACCTCGCCGGCCTGCAAATCCCCGGCGTGCTGGACGATCTATACACCTACGACGGCGACCTCGGCGTGACTATCGTCGACGGCGTCCCCACACTCTCGGTTTGGGCGCCGACCGCGCAAAGCGTAGCGCTTAACCTGTATGCGGACGCCGGAACCGACACCGCCCCCACCGTCATCGACATGGCGCGCGACGACGCGACCGGCGTATGGAGCGTCACCGGCGAGGCGGGCTGGATGGGTCAGTTCTACACGTACACGGTGCGTGTCTTCGCGCCGACCGAGCTGGCGATGGTCGACAACGAGGTCACCGACCCGTACTCGATCAACCTGTCGCAGAACAGCCGCCGCAGCCAGATCGTCGATCTGTCGTCGCCGGACTTGATGCCCGAAGGATGGCTGACCTATGAGAAGCCCGACTACGGCGATGCGTTCGAGGACATCACAATCTACGAGCTGCACATCCGTGACTTCAGCATCTTCGATCAGACCGTGCCCGAAGACCTGCGCGGCGCCTATCTCGCCTTTACGGTGGATGACAGCGCCGGTATGCAGCATCTGAAAGCGCTGGCGCAGGCCGGTTTGACGCATCTGCATTTGCTGCCCAGCTTCGACATCGCGACGATCAACGAAAACCGCGCGCGCCACTTCGAGCCGGACTATGACCTGCTGGCGAGCCTACCCCCCGACAGCCCTGAGCAGCAGGCCGCGTATGACCGCATCCGCGACCTCGATGGCTTCAATTGGGGTTACGATCCGTATCACTATATGGCGCCAGAAGGCAGCTACGCGACCGAGGCGACCGGCACCGCGCGCATCCTCGAATACCGCGAAATGGTCAAGGCGATCAACGAGGCCGGCCTGCGCGTGGTGCAGGATGTCGTGTTCAATCACACCAACGCCAGCGGGCAGAGTGCGCGCAGCGTGCTTGATCGCGTCGTCCCCGGCTATTACCATCGCCTCGACGCCGCCGGTCAGGTCACGCGTTCGACCTGCTGCGAGAACACCGCCACCGAACACAACATGATGCGCCGCCTGATGATCGACACCGTGGTGCTGAATGCCGTGCAGTACAAGATCGACGGCTTCCGGTTTGACCTGATGGGCCATCACATGGTGTCCGACATGATCGCTGTGCGCGAGGCGCTCGACGCGCTGACGCTTGAAGAACACGGAGTCGACGGCAAGTCGATCTATATCTACGGCGAGGGCTGGGACTTCGGCGAGGTGCAGAACGGCGCGCGCGGCGTGAACGCCACGCAGTTCAATCTCGCTGGAACCGGCATCGGCACGTTCAGCGACCGTCTGCGCGATGCCGTGCGCGGCGGCAGTCCGTTCGGCGGGCGCGACGAGCAGGGTTTGGGCAACGGAATCTACACCGATCCGAACGGCCTGAACCCGGTCAACAAGGATCTCGCCCGCGTCTTACGCCTTACGGATCTGGTGCGGGTCGGCCTCGCCGGGAATTTGCGCGATTTTCAGTTCGTCGGCGCGTCGGGCGAGACGATCACCGGATTCGACACGGATTACAACGGATCGCCCGGCGGATACACGCTCGACCCGCAGGAGCAGATCGTGTACGTATCGAAACACGACAACGAAACGCTGTTCGACAACATGCTGTTTCGCCTGCCGCCGGGATCAACCGCCGACGATATCGTGCGTATGCAGAATTTGAGCCTGAGCTACGTGTTGTATGCGCAGGGCGTGCCGTTCCTGCAGGCCGGCAGCGATCTGCTGCGCAGTAAGTCGCTCGACCGCAACAGTTACAACAGCGGCGACTGGTTCAACCGCATCGACTGGACGGGCCAGACCAATAACTTTGGCGTCGGGCTGCCACCCGCGGCCGACAATCAGGAACGCTGGGAAACCATGGCGGCCATCCTCACCAACGAGGATTACTACCCGACCCCCGATCACATCGCGCTCAACGCCGCGGTGGTGCGCGAGATGCTGCAAATCCGCTACAGCTCACCGCTGTTCCGCTTACGGACGGCCGATGCAATCCAAGCGCGCCTGTCGTTCTTGAACACCGGGCCGGATCAACAGCCCGGCGTGATCGCGATGAATTTGTCCGACTTAACCGGCGAGGACATCGACCCGGCGTTTGAACAGATCGTAGTGATCTTCAACGGCAGTGACGAGTCAGTCACCATCGGCGACGCGCGTTTTGCCGGCGGCTCGTTCGAGCTGCACCCCGTTCAGCAGGCCAGCGCCGACGCCGTCGCGCAAACCGCGACGTTCGATGACGCTGCCGGCATGTTCACCGTGCCGGCCCTGACGACGTCCGTGTTCGTCGTCAACCAGTAATTGCGGATACACGAAGAAGGGGCGGCGGCCGGAATCTGACCGCTGCCCCTTCTCACATGATCCACACATCGCAGTCCGTACGAATGTTCTATAATGAAGATCGGCGTTATGCGCACCACCATACCCAACATACGGCCGCATGACATCAACCGACCGTCCGCTGGCAGCGTAGAACGCCTCACGTCTGCCTTGAAGTGAAAGCCTAACATGACGGATCACCCTGTCGTCGATCGCTTTAACCGACCGCTGCGCGACCTGCGGATTTCGGTCACTGACCGCTGCAATTTCCGCTGTTCGTACTGCATGCCGGAGGAGATTTTCGGCGAACGTTACCGGTTCCTCGCGCGCGAAAAGCTGCTCACGTTCGAGGAAATCACACGCGTCGCCACGTTGATGGCCGCGCAGGGCGTCAGCAAGCTGCGGCTGACCGGCGGCGAACCCTTGATGCGCAAAGACCTCGAAGTGCTGGTCGGGATGCTGGCGAAGGTCACCGGCATCCAAGACCTCGCGATGACGACCAACGGCTACTTCCTCCCCGAAAAGGCCGTGGCGCTGCGTGATGCTGGCCTGAAGCGCATCACCGTCAGCCTCGACAGCCTCGACAATGCGACCTTCCGCGCGCTCAACGGCGGCAAGTCCGATGTGGACGATGTGCTGCGCGGGATCGACGCCGCTGTGGACGCCGGCTTCGGCCCGATCAAGATCAACGCCGTCGTCAAGCGCGGCGTCAACGATCACACGATGGTCGATCTGGCGCGCTGGTGCAAGGACAACGGGCACATCCTGCGCTTCATCGAGTACATGGACGTCGGCACGCGCAACGGCTGGCGCATGGATCATGTCGTGCCGGCCGATGAGATCGTCGAACGGGTGGGCGCGGAGCTGCCGCTTGTGCCGCTTGATCGCAGCTATGACAGCGAGACAGCACTCCGCTTCGGGTTTGCCGACGGCGTTGGCGAAATCGGCGTGATCGCCTCGGTGACGCGGCCGTTCTGCGGCGCGTGCTCAAGGCTGCGGCTGTCGCCAGAAGGTCAGATTTACACCTGTCTGTTCGCCATCCACGGCGTCGATTTACGCGATCCGCTGCGCGCGGGCGCGTCCGACGCCGAGCTAACTCATCTTATCCAGTCGGTCTGGCGCGCACGCACCGACCGCTACTCGGAGCTGCGCGGCCGTGTTGACGAGGGCGAGAAGATCGAAATGTACTACATCGGCGGATAGTTAACGCCATTAATCCCCGAAAATGTCATACAATTCGGGATAGGCTTCAATTCGAGCCTCGTGGTGTGCTGCTCCTTGTCACGCACGAAGACGCTCGACGGGGCAAACGGCTAGCCCTAAATCAGCCGAACATGCCATCATCGTTCGATCATCAATAACGTGGTTAGACGAAATCATCGTGGAATCGCTAACGGAGCACGACAAGAAACTAGTTCAACGTAGTTTTACGCACATCGCGCCTCAGAACGAGGACATCGCCGCAGTGTTCTATACTCGCCTGTTCGAACTTGATCCTGATATCGAACACTTATTCAGCACCGGTCTGGATGTGCAGCGCGCGAAGCTCATGCGGATGATGGCGGATCTCGTGAACGCGCTCGACGCGCCAGAGGCGCTGAGCCAAAGTATGCATGAGCTTGGCAAACAACACGTCAGCTATGGGGTTCACGACAAACACTACGCGACAGTGGGCGAGGCGCTCATCTGGGCGCTGCGCAAGGTGTGTCCGGCTGTGATGACACCAACAGTCACACAGGCTTGGGAAAAGACCTATGCCCTGTTCGCGGAACTGGCGATCAGCGGCGCGCATTAAGGCGCTCTCGGTTCGGGACGACCGAACGCAAGCGAGCCGACCTAACGAACCGCCAAAAGTAGAATTACGCTGACACGTCCACGACCGCCTGTGATAGCATTGAGTCACGACACGCGACGACTAGTTCGCCCAACGGGGCGCGTCGCCGTCAACGTCGATTAACTCAAGCAGCAGCGGAGCAGCAGTGTGACCACGACCCTCGAACGTGAAATCCAAGAACAGCCTTCCAGCCTCGCGCGCCTGATCGAGTCGCAGCAGAACGCGGTCACTACGGCAGCGCGGGCGATTCGTGCCTTCGCGCCGGACTACGTCGTGATCGCGGCACGCGGCACCTCAGACAATGCGGCGCGTTACGCACAGTACGTTTGGGGGATCAAGTGCGGGCTGTATGTCGGGCTGGCGACTCCATCGGTCACTTCGCTGTACAACGCATCCATCAACTTCCGGCGCGCGCTGGTCGTCGGCATCAGCCAAAGCGGCGCATCGGTCGACATCCGGAGCGTGATCGAACACGCCCGTTCGCAGGGCGCGCTGACCCTGAGCCTCACTAATGACGCCTCATCGCCGCTTGCCGCCGCGTCCGATCATCACATCGACTTGAGCGCTGGCCCCGAAAAGAGCGTCGCGGCAACCAAGACCTACACCGCCGAACTGACCGCGGTCGCGATGCTCGCGGCGGCGCTCACCGACGATCCCAACGACCGCACCGCGATTGCACAAGTTCCGGCATGGGCCGCACAAACACTCGGCCTGTCGACCGGCATCGACGCCGCGCCGTTCACCTATATGCCGAATTTCGCTGTCATCGGGCGCGGCTACAACTACGCCACCGCGTTCGAGATCACGCTCAAGGTGCAGGAACTGTGCTACGTCACCGGCAGCGGATACAGTGAAGCGGATTTCCGTCACGGCCCGATTGCGATTATCCAACCCGCGTTCCCGGCCTTTGCGGTTGCGCCCAGCGGAGCCACGCTGCCGGCCATGCTCGATCTGCTCGACAAGCTCGGAGAACGGCAGGCGCGCCGTCTCGTCATCTCGGATTCCGAGGAAGCCCTAGCGAAGGCGGAAGTGCGTATGCCTATCCCGCATCACGTCCCCGAATGGCTGACGCCGATCGTCAGCGTCATCCCCGGTCAGGTATTCGCGCTGCGGTTGGCGCACGCCAAAGGCCACTCGGTCGATCAGCCGCGCGGCCTGACCAAGGTCACGGTCACGCGCTGACCACCGTGCATCTGCCGATGGACGCCAAACACCCGATTCCGCTCACGATCATCACCGGCTTTCTGGGCGCCGGCAAGACAACCCTGCTTAACCGTATTTTGAGCGCCAACCACGGCCTGCGAATCGCCGTGCTGGTCAACGACTTCGGCGCCGTCAACATCGACTCGCAGTTGGTGGTCAACGTCGAAGGCGAGACGTACAGCCTCTCTAACGGGTGCATCTGCTGCACCATCCGCGACGACCTCGTGAAGGCGGTGCGCGACGCGCTCAACCGTCCCGAATCACCCGAAGCCATCATCATCGAGACGTCCGGCGTCAGCGACCCATTGGAGGTCGCATTAACCCTGCGCGCCGTCAATGCCGTCACCATCGACAGCATCCTGACGGTGATTGACGCCGAGCAAATCGAGACGCTCCAGCGTGAAAACGCAGTGCTGGCGATGAATCAGGTCGGCATGGCGGATATCGTCATCTTGAACAAGGTCGATCTAGCGGACGCCGACACGCTGCAGCGCGCACGCCGGTACATTAAACGCGTCATCCCCAACTCGCGCGTTATCGAGACGACTCACTGTGACGTCCCGCTGCCGTTGATCCTCAACGTCGGGATGTTCGACGCGGTGAGGCTCGCGGCGCGCGAAGCCAGCGCTATCCATGTGCACGAAGCAGGCCATGAGCACGATCACCCTCACGCCGACCACGCTGCCGTGTTCAGCACGTGGACATGGCAGGACAACCGGCCCGTCTCGCTGAAGGCGTTGAAGCGCGCAGTCGAACAGCTGTCGCCGGACATCTACCGCGTGAAAGGCACGCTGTACCTCGCGGACAAGCCCGATACGCCCGCGATCCTACAGGTCGTCGGGCGGCGCGTCACGTTGAGCGAGGGCGACACATGGGGCGGGCGGCCGCCGCATAACGAACTGGTGTTTATCGCATCGGCGGGCGGCCTTGACGCCACGGCCCTTCAATCGCGGCTTGAAAGCTGTCTGGCGGAGAACGCGCCGCACAGCGAGGTCGAACGGCTCACCAACGCCGCGCTGGAGTGGCTGCGCAAGCTGCGCACCAGCGGCTAGTTCGCTTCAACGCCGACACGTTTGCGGACTCTTCAGTCAGGGTCGGGTATCATCGTAACAGTACGGCCGTCTGACATCATGCATAGGCTTGCCATACGGATAACGCATGGATTGTCATAACCGGCCCCAGCAACGATGAAAGGCAGTTGACTTCATGCCGCTTGATTTATTGTGCTTAGGCGAGGCTTACGTCGAGATTTCGCGCACGGAACCGGATCTCCCGCTGAGCAAACCGGGTACGTTTAGCGGCCCGTATCCCAGCGGCGGCCCGTGTATCACAGCCGTGCAGGCCGCACGGCTTGGCGCTCGTGCCGGCATCATCACAGCCATCGGCAGCGACCCGTTCGGCGACAGCATCCGCGCGCAGTTGGATTACGACGGCGTTGATACGCGCGGGCTGGTCGTCCTCGACGATTTTCCGACGGCGGTCGTCTTCAATACATCTGATTCCAACCTGACCGAAGCAGCGCCCTATGTGCGGCATTCTGCGGCGGGCCAACTACTGCCAGCACGGCTGAACCTCGACATGCTGGACGATCTGGGCTGTCTACACGTCTCGGCATGTGCACTGATGCTCAACAACGCCGTTTTGGCGGCGGGCTACACCGCATGGGAACACGCCGGAATGACGGGGGCGCGCCGCAGTCTTGACCTCGTCGTCGGCGCTGGATCGGTCGCGCCGCACGCCTATCGTATGCTCACACCGTTCATCGAGACCGCCGACGTCATCCGAACGACCAGCACCGATTTCCGCCGGCTCACCGGGGCTGACAGCGCCAGTGATTGGCTGCTGGACTGGGCCGAACAACGCCCCGGCCGTATCGGGTTGGTCACGCGTGCTCAGCGCGGCTCGTCGGTCGTCACGGCGGACGGCCATGACGGCGTTCCGGGCTTTCGGGTCACTGAAATCGATGCCGCCGGGGCCGGCGACTGCTTCAGCGCCGGGTTCCTCATACGGTGGATGCGCGGGATGCCGCCGGCTCAAGCCGCGCGCTTCGCAAACGCATGTGGGGCGCTCGCAGTGACACAGCAAGGCCCGATGTCCGGTGCGATGCCGCTGGAGACCGTGCGCATCTTCATGGAGGGGCGGCGTGTCGGTTGAACCTGCGTGGCTCTTGAACGATGCTGAACGGCAGGCGTATGCGCTGGACAGCCGGCAGTTCATGGATGCCCGGCAAGCCACACTGCCCAACGGGGTGCGTGTCGTCGATGTCTACAACGCCAGCGGATTGACGTACACCCTGCTGCCCGATCGCGGCTTGGATGTCTGGGCGGCGCATTACAACGGAACGCCGCTCACATGGATCGCGCCCGGTTCCCCCCACCCGCCAGACTGGGGCGCGGACTGGCTGACGCAGTTCAACGGCGGCCTGCTGACCACCTGTGGATTGACTCACGCCGGCCCGGCCGAGATCGACGCGGCAACCGGCGAACAACGCGGCTTACACGGCAGCTACACGCGCCTATCCGCGCAGGATGTTCGGATCGAACGTGAGGGCCGGATCATGGTCAGCGCGACGGTTTATGAAACACGGCTGGCTCACTATCATCTGCGTGTCAACCGGCGTGTCACGTCAGCCGCAGGCTATCCAGAAGTCCACATCGCGGACGAGATCACCAACCTCGGCGACACCCCTGCCCCGCTGATGATGCTGTACCATATCAACACCGGTTTTCCGCTGATACAGCCCGGCGTCCGTTGGGCATCGGCCAGCCGTGTCCATCCACGCGATGCCGACGCGCGCGCGGGGGCGACCGCTTGGGATACTTACGATGCGCCGTCACACGGGTATCGGGAGCAGGTGTTCTTTCACACCATGCGTTCCGACGACAAGCTGCGAGTCGCCAATGTCGTCATTCACAGCCGCGACTTCGGGCTGCATGTACGCTATCGGCACGATGCGCTTCCTTATCTGACGCAGTGGAAGAACACCCGTCACGGGCAGTATGTGTGCGGGATTGAACCCGGCAATTGCATTCCGGAAGGCCAAAATGCCGCGCGAGCCGCGGGGCGCTTGCAGATGATCGCGCCCGGTGAGCCGCGTGAGTTCAGCGTCAACCTGCGCGTGCTGCCCGACGAACGCGCCGTCGGCGTTGCGCTTGCGGCGGTGGAAAAAGACCGCGCAAACGGTTCGCCTGTCCCGTCATGCTACCTTGACGATTATCTACCGCTGGGAACACCGTAAACGCGATGCCCTGAGCAGGAAGGAGTTCGGATCATGGCAGTCAGCCGCGAAGATCACGCGCGTTATCAAGCGTTGGCGAAGTCATTCCTCGACCGTGCTGGCATTGTGTTGACCCCCTCGGAGGCGACCCATATCGAGATTGCAGATCTCGGCCTCGGTGAATGGGAGACGACCGGCCTTGCGCTCGTCACGTACATCAATACGGAACGCTGCTGCGCCAAGGAACTGGTGCTGCTGCCCGGCCAGACCTGTCCTGAGCACCTTCACCCACCCGTGAACGGTCAACCCGGCAAAGAAGAGACGTTTCGCTGCCGCTGGGGGACGGTCTATCTGTACGTCTCAGGGGAGCCGACGCCCAATCCGGTCGCCAAGCCGCCCGCTCACCGCGCCGATACTTACACCGTGTGGCACGAAATCATCCTCAATCCGGGCGAACAATACACGATCTATCCTGAGACATGGCATTGGTTTCAGGGTGGGCCGGAGGGCGCTGTCGTGTCTGAGTTCAGCACACGCAGCACCGACGAAAACGACCTGTTCACCGATAAGCGCATCGTCCGCGCGCCACAGGTCGTCGATTAGCGAAACCGGCGTCAACGCCACCGCGCTCAGGCCACACGTGCCACGGCCGTTCAGCGAGCACCTACCGCGCAGTCCGTAACATGCAGTTCGGAATAGGAAGCGTTACCACGTCGTTATTGCGCGGCATAAACGGCGCGGCGTATGCTGTGTGGGTCAGCGCAACAGCACACGGCATACGCCTTGGAATAATGGCGCAGCAGTGGCATTTGATAGGCATTTACTGCTGTGAAGCACCGTGAGTGAAGTGCGCAAAAAGATCCCTGTCGCAGCTCGCCTTTTCGCCGCTGGGTGCGCTTAATCAGCATCTCCAACGGATCACGAGTGTCAGAGCGCGCTGGAGGATTCGACAAATCGGTGGGCAGCGTTAGAATATAGATTGTGGGAGCGCTCTCACCCCGCGTATTTGGACTACTGTTTTTGGAACGTACTGCACATGTCTCATAAATTCCTCAACGACAAGCGCGCGCTTAGCCTTGAAGATATCGGGGCGCGTGCCGGCGTATCGCGATCGACTGTCAGCCGTGTGGTCAACAACGATCCCAAGGTCAGCAGCGCGACCCGCGCCAAAGTACTCCAAGTCATCGAAGAGATCGGCTATACACCCAATCTCGCCGCGCGTGCGCTGGTGACCAAGCGCACACAGGTGATCGGCGTGCTCATCCCCCAACGGCTCAGCACCATCTTCAACGAGCCGTACTATTTCCCCGCGCTTCTGCACGGTATCGCCTCTGTTGTGAACGCGCGCGACTACTCGACAATGCTGTGGGTTGAGGAAGACAAAGATGATCCACGACGGCTCTACGAACGGATCATCATGAACCGTCTGATCGACGGTCTGGTGATTGTCTCGCTCAGCCACAAAAGCGCGATCATCGAGAAGTTAGCGCATGTCGATCTCCCGATTGTATTCACCGAACGACCGCCCCGCGAACTGGAGCGTCACGCATACGTCAGCATCGACAACGCGGATGCGTTTCGACAGTTAGTGCAGCACCTCTTACGGTTGGGGCGCAAGCGGATCGGCACAGTGACCGGCGACATGACGAATTCCGACGCGATTGAGCGCCTCGCCGGTTATCGCAGTGCGTTGGACGGGGCCGGAATACCCTACGATCCCAGCCTCGTTATCGACGGCGATTTTTCACGACAGTCCGGATACCACGCCGCACATACACTGGTCACACGCGGCGTGGATGCCATCGTCGCCGCCAACGATCAAGCCGCGTTGGGCGTGCTCGACGCGCTGAGCGAACTCGGACGGTGCGTCCCGGACGAGATCGCCGTGACAGGTTTTGACGATCTGCCGGCGGCGGCGCACAGTTCGCCGGCCCTGACCACCGTGCGGCAGCCTGTTCTGGAGCGAGGCGCCCGCGCCGCACAACTACTGCTCGACCTCATTGAGGGTGTCGAACACAACACCCGGCATGTCCTGCTGCCTACTGAACTCGTCGTTCGGATGAGCTGCGGGGCGCATCTCCCTTCCGGCACTGCGCGATAGCTTGACGGATCCCAAGCTTCGCTGGTGTGTAAGTGAAAGAACCAAGAGGTATTTGTCCATTAGGAGGGACGCATGAGCAAACGCAAATTCAGTATTGTGCTGATCAGCCTTGTTGCTGTGCTGATTCTGGGAGCACTCCCAATCTCAGCTCAGGAACCTATCACTGTCACGTGGTTCGTCGGGCTTGGCACCGGAACCAACGCAGAGCAGATCGCTATTCAAGAACAGGTCGTCGCCGACTTCAACGCCGCCAATCCGGGCATCAATCTTGAGCTAAACATCGCGGCGTCGAACGAGACCTCCCGCGACCTGCTGTCCACGCTGATCGCGTCTGGAAACCCGCCCGACATCGTCGGCCCGGTCGGCGTTTCTGGCTCGAACTCGTTCAACGACCAGTGGATGACGCTCGAGTTTGGTTGAAGCGTCAGGTTTCGACCTCAGCACGTTCGATCCCGCCCTTGTCGACCTGTACCGCAACGATGCCGGCGAACTCACGGCGATCCCCTTTGCGGTCTATCCGTCGGTCACGTTCTATAACGCCGATCTGTTCGACGAAGCGGGCTTGAGCTACCCGCCGTCGGAATTCGGCGCGCCCTACGTCATGCCCGATGGCACAGAGGTTCCGTGGAACTATGACACCGTCGCTGAGATCGCCAAGATCCTGACAGTCGACGCCAACGGCAACGACGCGACAATGGACGGGTTCGACCCGACCGCGATCGAGCAGTTCGGCCTCAATTTCCAGTGGGCGCGTGTCCGCTTGATTTGGAGCTACCTGCAACCGGCATCGTTCTACGATGCGGCGGCCAATACGATCACGCTCCCTGAGGAGTGGCATCAGGCCACCCAGTGGTACTGGGATCGGGTCTGGGTCGATCATACGGTTCCGAACTCCACGTATGCCGCCAGCGACTTGCTGCAGCCCAGCGGCTTCGCCTCCGGCAACCTTGCCATGTCCATCGTCCCGCTGTGGTACACCTGCTGCTTGGACAACTCGGTGGGCAACTTCAACTGGAGCATCGCGCCGGTTCCGGCCTCGTTCGACGGTGAACAGCACGTCGCGATGGATGCCGACACGTTCCGCCTTGTGAAGAACGCCAACCGCAGTGAAGAGGCGACCGCCGCGGCCTTCACCGCCCTGAGCTACCTGCTCACCGACGCCGCCGCGACGCTCGGCTCCGCATACGGTGCGTTCCCGGCGCTTCCCGCCGCGCAGCCCGTGTGGTTCGACTCCATCAGCGCCCGCTATCCGGGTGAGATCGATTGGACGGTCGCCGTTGACAGCCTTGCTTATGCCAACCCCGGCCCGCTCCATCACGAGTCGAACGTTCCCAACTACACGCAAACGTACGAGCGTGAGAACGCCCTGCTGTCACTGATCGAAGGTGACACCGGCGCGACTGTCGACCTTGAGGCCGAACTCGCCACGTTTGAATCCGACATGAACGCAATCGTGAGCGGAGGCAGCTAGAGCTAAACCTCACCATGCAGGTGGTCGGCTAGCGGACGCCTGCAAAACTTCCGCCGCATGTGGACAATCCCCTCATGCGGCGGAAGCCTTTGTAAGTTCGTTTAATGTCGGGAGCAACATAGGTTATGTCACCAACGAACAGCGCGCCGGGTTCCGCCTCACTGGAGGCGTCCGCGTCCGGACGACCTAAGCGCAGTACCTTACAGCAGCAGCAGCGCACATGGGGTTGGATCTTTTTATCGCCGTGGATCTTCGGCTTTTTCGCCTTCACCGCGCTGCCGATCGTAGCCTCGCTCATTTTCACATTTACAGACTTTTCGCTGACGTCCGACCAGCCCATAAATGGAGTTGGGCTTAGAAACTGGCAAAAACTATTCTCCGATCCGCTCACGATTCATTCGCTGGGCGTCACCCTCAAGTTCGCCCTCATTGCCGTGCCTATCGGCATCCTCATCCCGCTAGGCATGGCCGCCCTGCTCAACTCGAAATATCTGTGGGGGAAGCGCCTCTGGCGCCCGCTGTTCTACCTTCCCTACATGGTGCCGGCGATCTCCAGCGTTTTTATCTGGCAGAGTTTCTTGAACGGCCAAACGGGCTGGCTGAACCGGATGCTGCGTAATTTCGGATTCGCGAATCCGCCCAACTGGCTGCAAGATGAAACCGCCATTCCTATTGCGCTCGTCCTGATCGGCACTTGGGGAGTCGGCAACGCGATGCTCACGATGCTGGCGACCATGCAGGGAGTGCCCACCGAACTTTATGAGGCAGCGGACGTCGACGGCGCGGGGCCGCTTACCAAATTCCGGCGAATCACGATCCCCATGATTTCGCCCGTTATCTTCTACAACTTGGTGCTGTCGGTCATCGGCCTGATGCAGTACTTCGTCATACCATACGTCATCACGCGGGGAACGGGAAACCCGAATCAGTCCGCTTACTTCTTCAACATGCACCTCTACAAGACGGCGTTTACCTTCGCCGACATGGGATACGGTTCGACACTAGCATGGTTCATCTTCATTATCGCACTTGCGCTGACGGCAGCACTGTTCGCGACGTCGCGGCGGTGGGTGTACTACGCGAGCGGGGACTAACTCATGGCCGCAGTTAACGTGAACCCACACATCAATACGTCTCCGTTCTTCGGCGCTCAACTGCGCAAGCTGGCGATTGGCGCTTCCGTCACGCTGTTTGCGACGATCATCCTTATCGCGTATCTGCTGCCCTTGGGCAACATGACGACAATCTCACTCAAGAGCCAGCAGCAGCTCGTCGGAAGCACCGATACGCCGATCCTGCCGATGTCTGCGAAGGTGTTCGTTTACGAAGACAAGGAATACGAAGTTTTCCAAGTCCCAATGCAAGACGGCACAGTCAAGCCATTGGCCTTGGTGCGCAAGGGGCGGCAGGATAGTGACTTCGTTGACCCCGACAACCCGGATGCCGGGCTGATAAACTGGCAGGGATCTTGGCGCACGCTCGAACCGTCATTCGTCTTTGAGCCGCATTTTGAGAATTATCCGCGCGCTTGGGAACTGCTCGACTTTCCACTGCTCTTCAAGAATACGCTGGTCATCGCCCTGACGGGTATGATCGGCACGCTGGTCTCCAGTATCTGTGTCGCGTATGCGTTTGCGCGTTTTCCTATTCCGGGCAAGAACTGGTTGTTCCTCGTCTTGATCGGCACGATCATCCTGCCCAGCCAAGTCACGTTGATCCCCACCTATGCGTTTTTTGCGAAGATCGGGTGGACTGGAACGCAGCTCCCGTTGATCGTCCCGCACTTCTTCGCCAACGCATACAACGTGTTCCTGCTCCGGCAGTTCTTCATGACCCTGCCTCGCGAGCTGGACGAAGCAGCACTGATTGACGGGGCCGGCCCCCTGCGAGTCCTCGTCAGCATCATCATTCCGCAGGCGTGGCCGGCGATCATCTCGGTTGGCATGTTCCACTTCATCTTCGCGTGGAATGATTACTTTGGGCCGCTCATCTACTTACTGGGCGAGCCGCAGTTACAGCCGATTTCCGTCGGCGTGCAGGTGTTCAATTTCCAGTACGGCCCGAACCCGGAGCTGATCCAAGCCACGTCGCTGATGGCTATGGTGCTTCCGCTGCTGATCTTCGTCTTCGCGCAGAAGATCTTTATGCGTGGCGTGGTCATTACCGGGGTCGAGAAGTAACCGCACATGAGACGCCGAGCCGCTGTACTCGTCTTGACGGTGTTGTTCGGTTGGATAGCTGCCGCACAGGATATCCCAGAGCTAACCGTCGATGCCTCGCAAAGCCACGGTATCATCAGTCCGTACGTATACGGTTCCAACATGAACCTATACACAATCATCCCGATGGACTTGATGGACGAGGCGCAGCAGCTCGGCCTCAAGTACGTCCGGTTTGGGGGCGGCGACAGCGACATCCAGGACTTGCGCGAGTCGATCATCGACCTCTTTGTGCTTCAAACACGGGCAATCGGGGCCGAACCCGCGCTGACGGTTCGGCTGCTTGGTGGCACGCCGCAGAAGGCCGCAGAAATTGTCCACTACGCCAACGTCGAGAAGGACTACGGCATCCAATACTGGAGCATCGGCAACGAGCCGAACCTGTTCGTCGCCTTGATGGGTGTCCCGCGTTATACGGTCGATGACCTCAACCGTGAATGGCGCGCCATCGCCGAGGCAATGCTGGCGGTCGATCCGGATATCCGCTTTGTCGGCCCGGATATCACGCAGTACGCCTTGCTCAACAGCGACCTTGAAAACCTTCAGTACGTAGATCGCGGATCTTCGCTGGACGCGGAAGGCCGTGACTGGATGGTCGAATTTCTCAGGGCCAACGGCGACCTGTTGAGCTATGTCTCGATCCACCGCTACCCATGGCCGGGACTCGGACGCGAAGGTGCGACTATCGATGGCCTGCGTCGCAACTCGCGGGAATGGGACGGCATCGTCGATAACCTTCGCATCGTCGTTCAGGAGGTCACCGGGCGTGATATCCCTATCGCGGTCACAGAACTCAACTCAAACTCGGCCAACAGCGTCGGTGGTGCAGCAAGCCTCGACTCGCACGCGAACGCGATCTGGCTCGGCGACGTGCTTGGCAGGTTGATTCGGCAAAAGACGGCGATCGCCGCCTATTGGGATATTCAGGGCGGTAGCAATCGCGGATGGGGCATCTTGGGCCGCACCGACCTTCGGCCGACCGCCCACACGTATAGGATGTACTCCCACTTCGGCGCCGAGCTGGTGGCAAGCGGCCCGTCCGACGACCCGAGCGTTTCGATCTACGCGGCGCTCCGCGCCGATAGCGTCCTCACGCTAATGGTCATCAACCTGAGCGAGTCGGAACAAGCGCGCAGTCTGTCGCTCGCCGGTTTCGTTCCCGCGGGCGACGCCGAGGTATGGCGTTTCGATGCGGCGCATCCTGTCGAGATGATCGCCCCTCAACGGATCGAAGATGACACAATCCTCACCGTACCTCCCCTCTCAATGACACTGTATGCTATTCCACCAAAGCGTTAGCCAGCGGCGGTCAACCGCTTCCACCGGCGCAGCTGCGAGCCTTCGCCGCGCCGGGTAGGTGACATTGGCTGACATCGGAACTTCGCGTTGTCTCACCCATCGCAAAGGGGGATTGAAATGAGTTTGCCGAAAGACTTCGTGTGGGGCGCTGCGACATCGAGCTATCAGATCGAAGGCTCAGTGGGCGGCGGTCGTGGCGAATGTATTTGGCATCGGTTTTCGCATACGCCGGGCAAAGTGGTCAACAACGAGAACGGCGATCGGGCGTGCGATCACCTGCATCTGTTCCGTGACGATGTCGCGCTGATGAAGGAACTCGGCCTGCACGCCTATCGATTCTCCACTGCATGGCCGCGCATACTGCCCAAGGGGACGGGCGCGATCAACGCCGAAGGGCTGGACTTCTATGACGCCCTCGTCGACAGTCTGTTAGCCGCCAACATCACGCCATACCTGACTCTGTATCACTGGGACTTGCCGCAGGCGCTGCAAGACCGGGGCGGATGGGAAAACCCCGACAGTGTCCAGTGGTTCGTCGAATACACGCAGATCGCCGCGCGCCGGCTCGGCGATCGCGTAAAACACTGGATCACACATAACGAGCCGGTTTGCACCGCGTTCTTGGGCAACCTGTTCGGCATTCACGCGCCCGGCAAACAAGACCCTCAAGCTGCCTTCCGCGTTGCGCATCATGTGATGATTTCACACGGCGCGGCGGTTCGGGCCTTGCGTGCCGCCGTCCCGGATGCGCAAGTCGGTATCGCCATCAACATGAACGGTATCACGCCGGCGAGTGATCGTGAGGAGGATTTGCGCGCCGCACGCACACAGGACGGCTTTGCAAACCGTTGGTTCCTCGATCCAGCGTTTCGCGGCACGTACCCCGAAGACATCGTCGCGCTGCTTGGGAATATCCTCGACGGGCTTGACCTCGCCGCGATCTCTGAAGCCGCACAACCCATCGACTTCATGGGCCTCAACTACTATCAGCGCAACGTGTTCGCCTACGACGCGGGCGGGTTATACGGCATCAAGGAAGTGCGCCTGCCGGACGTCCCCCGCACAGCGATGGGCTGGGAGGTGCATCCGCAGTCGCTGACCGATATCCTCGTCCGGCTCAAGGACGATTACGCCCCCGCCGCGATCCTCATTACCGAGAACGGCGCGGCATACGACGATCCTGCGCCGGTGGATGGCCTCGTGAACGATCCGGAGCGGATCGCGTATTACGACAGCCACATCAAGGCGGTCGAGGCGGCTGTCGCATTGGGCGCGCCCGTCACCGGCTATTTCGCGTGGAGCCTGTTCGATAACTTCGAGTGGGCAGAAGGCTACGCCAAACGGTTTGGGATCGTGCATGTCGATTTCGAGACGCTCAAACGTACACCGAAGGCCAGCGCGCGCTTTCTACAGCGTCTGATCGCCCGGCAGTCCGTATAACACCAGCCAGATTGTTACACCAAAACAGGGGCCGCGCGGCCCCTGTTTGATTCACCAGCCTCAAACTCCTACAACGACTCACGCCGGCGCGGCCACAGAACGAGGCCAACCACGCCGCCCAACACCAACACCAGTGGCAGCGAACTGCTGCCGTCCGCCGGCGCCGACGGTGTGCCCGGCGGCGGATTTACGCTGCCCATGAACGGGATAGGCGTGTCGGTGGGCGTGAACGTAGGCGTGGATGTGGGCGTGAATGTCCGCGTGAACGTCGGTGTGAACGTATTGGACGGCGTAAACGTGTTCGACGGCGTGAACGTGTCGGACGGCGTGAACGTGATCGACGGCGTGAACGTCTCGGTGGGCGTCTCCGTAGGGGTATTGGATGGCGTGAACGTCGGCGTGGCCGTCGGCGTTGGCGTATCGGTCGGCGTGACACCCGGCGGCAGCGTGTTCGTTGCGGTCGGGGTGCGCGTCTCTGTGGGCGTGAACGACGGCGTATCCGTAAGCGTCGGCGAAATCGACGGATCGAGCGTGAAGGTCGCCGTAAACGTGGCCGTGGCAGTCGGCGTGAGGGACGGCGTGAACGTAGCTGTAAATGTTGGCGTATCGGTCGGCGTGTTCGTCGCTGTGCTGGTCACCGTGAATGTCGCTGTGAACGTTGGCGTCTCCGTGAACGTCGGCGTTAACGTGAAGGTCGCCGTATCGCTCGGCGTGCTTGTCGCTGTCCCGGTCACAGTGGCGGTCGGCGTATTCGTCGCGGTCGGCGTATTGGTCGATGTCGGCGTATTCGTCGCGGTCGGCGTGGACGTCAGCGTAAACGTCGCGGTCGGTAGTGTCGAGGTTGACGTCGGCGTATTCGTCGCGGTTGGCGTGAACGTCCGCGTGAACGTCGGCGTGTTGCTCGGCGTGTCGGTCGCTGTCGGCGTATTGGTCGGCGTGAAGGTCAGCGTCGGCTGAACGGTCTGGCACTGCGAAGGCGGCCCACCACCCCCCGGCGTACAAGTCGGCAGCGGCGTGTAGGTGAACTCCAGCGTGAACGTCGGCGTAAACGTCGGCGTATCCGTCGCGGTTGGCGTGAACGTCCGCGTGAACGTCGGGGTGTTCGACGGCGTCCTCGTCGCCGTTGGCGTATTCGACGGCGTGCGCGTGTTGGTCGGCGTGTTGGACGGCGTCAGCGAGAACGCCGGGTTGACTGTATCGGTCGCGGTCGGTGTCAGCGTATTCGTCACGGTCGATGTCGGCGTGGCCGTCGGCGTATCCGTCGCCGTTGGCGTTACCGTGCCGGTTGACGTATTCGTCGGAGTCGGTGTGAACGTCCGCGTGAACGTCCCTGTCAGCGTATGGGTCGGCGTGCGGGTGAACGTCGGCGTATTGGACGGGGTAAATGTATGTGTCGCCGTGAAGGTGTTTGAGGGCGTGAAGGTGTTCGACGGCGTAAACGTATTAGACGGCGTAAAGCTCGGCGTCGGCGATAGGGTGCGCGTGAACGTCGGCGTGAATGACGGCGTGAAGGTGTTGGTGTTTGGAACTGCCGTATTGGTGTAGGTATCGGTCGGCGTAAAGGTGCGCGTGAATGTCGGCGTAAACGTATTGGACTGCGTTGGCGAAACCGTGAGCGTATCGGTCGGCGTATTGGACGGCGTGGGCGACAAGGTGTCGGTCGGTGTCGGGGTGCGCGACGGCGTATCGGACGGTGTCCGCGAGGGCGTGTTCGTGCGCGTGTTGGTGAACGTCGCGGTGGTCGCCGGCGTGCGCGTGAAGGTCGGCGGAACGACGGGCGTGTTGGTTGGTGTCCGGGTCGGCGTGCGAGTCTCAGTCGCGGTTGACGTGCGCACCCGTGTTGCGGTAGGCGAACGCGACGGCGTCGGCGTGAACGTAATGGTCACCGCTGTCCCGCTGACCGTAATCTCAATACCGGCGACGACGGCCGGAGTGTCGGTCGGGACGATCGTGCCTTCCGGGCAGCCTTGATTCTCAGGCGGCCCCGGCTCGAACGGACAGGAATCTTCAACGTCGTTGATGTCATCACCGTCGATGTCCGGGATCGGCGTGGCGGTTGACAGCGGGCAGCCTTGATTTTCTGGCGGGCCGGCCTCATCTGGACACAGATCGTCGAGGCTCGCGACTAGATCGTTGTCTGGATCGGGGCAGCCCATCGTTTCTGGAGAACCGGGTTCAGTCTCGCATTGATCCACAGGATACGGCACGGTGTCGCCATCGACATCAAGCGCGCCGCCCAAACACGTGACCAACGCGTCGCTGCCGGTGAGCAGGACGACCGAGTCGTAGTACAGTTTCACTTCTTCGTAGACGGTCGGCCCACGGGAGATGACCTGCTCGTCAACCAGATCAATCAGGACGCGTTCGCCGGGGTTCATCTCCTCCGGCTCCTGATTGGGCAGGTGGAACACGCAATCGCCCCGTTGGCCGGTAAAGCAGGTCAGCGCAACCTTGTCGTTGTCGCCCGGAATTGAGACGTCACCGGGGATCTGCTTGGCGGCCAAGCACTCCGTCTTGGCATCGAACGTGACCCCAGTGGACTGCTGAAACTGCATCGCAACGCCGCCATTTTGGAAGCTGCCGGCGTTGACGTAGACATCACCTTCGGGGTACAGCTCGAAGGTGAGCCGTTCTTCGCCCTCGATTCTGGTGTATACGTCGAACAACTCCATCAGGGTATCAGGCTGAAGGAAGATATTCGCTAAGACGAGTGACGGCGGCACGGGGGCTAACCCATCCAAGACCATGAAGTTAAGCTCTGGCGAGAAGGCCAGTCGCCCTGTGATGACCGCGCTCTGGGTTCCGCTTAGAAACTGCTGAATGCCCGCTTGGTTCTGCGCGACGCGCGTCGGGCGGGGGGTGGCCGTAAAGGTCGCCGTCGCCGTCGGTGAGGGGCTGGCGGTGGGTGAGGGCGTGGCCGTCCAGCTCAGGCGCACCACCGCGTCCTGAATGGCTGTTTGCGTGTTCTCGATGGTCACCCGGCGCGACTCCGCCGAGAGGAACTGCGTGAACAGGAAAATGATGACCAGCGAGACGATTGCAGCGGTCACGCCAAACCCGATGCGCTGGGCGCGGGTTAAGCCAGACCCGAAGCGGACGGGCCGGCGGCGTGGCGAATCGACGAACAGCATCGAGATGGCGATGTTGTCGCCCGGCGAACGCCCCGTCGCGTAGCGCATGAGCGATTGCCCGGCGCGCTCGACGTTGTCATCAAGCCCGTGGCGCAAGATTTCGTCTTCACGCAGGAACGGCTTGTTGTCGACCTTTGAAACCTCGAACAAGCCGTCCGAGGCGGCCAGCAGCGTATCGCCTTCCCGAAGCGCGACACCCGCCTGCCCGATGCGAAACGCCCGCCGCGAGGTGACAAAAGGCCGTCCGCGCTCTGCATAGATGCCGATGTCGACGTGAACATCGTTGCTCACACCGATCGAGCGTGTCACGTAGTCCGCGTTGTCCAGCAGACGCGCCTCTTCGGCGCTCATCTGCCCGGCGTAGATATATTCGTTCGCCAGCGTATGATCGATGTTGAGACGCGCCAGCTTGCCGTCTCGAACCAGAAATAGGCGTGTGTCGCCAACGCTTGCGACGTACAGCCGGCCGTTCGGATTGTTCTCGGTGACATGCACCGCCAGCACACCGACCGTGGATGTCCCTGCGCCGCGCAGCTCGCTGTACACGACGGCGTTAGCACGCTCAACCGACCGCGCCAACATGCGCGGCACATTTGTCTCGGTCGAGATCTGAATCGCTTCGAGAATCGTCTTGGCCGTCAAGCGCGCGGCCAGCTCACCCGCCTCACCACCACCCGCGCCGTCCGCCACAATCGCCACATGCAGCGTCAACCCGCCCGCTGTCGTGACGACAGCGTCAGCGGAGTAATCTTCGAGACGATCGCGCGAGGCGATGTCGCGGGTGCTGAACGCGGTGAACTTCTCGGCCATTGTGTATCAACCCGGCGTTAAACCGGGCTGTAATCCTCTCCAATTTCGGCATCGTCATCTGCCGCCGCGCGAATACCCAACGCAGACGGGTAACTCACGGTATCCACGGTCGTGGTAATTCGGGTATTCATCCGTTCCGTCGCCACATCCTCCATCTGGTAGTCGACGTTGACCACGGTATCGGGATCCCACAACTCGAAGACGATATTGCGTGTGATTTCAACTTCTGATCCATTCGGCACCACAACGTCGCGATCGGGGGTGAGTCGTTCGCCGTTCACGAAGGTGCCATTCTTGCTTCCTAGATCGCGCAGTAGGAAGCGCCCTCCCCGATACTGTAACACACAATGGCGCGGGCTGATAAACGGCTCCTCAATGGTATAGTCGATCCCATCGCCCGCTTTTCGCCCAATCGTGAACTGAGACTTGTCAATCTTAACTTCCTGCGGGGGCAATCCTCGCTTGACGATCAACCGTCCGACGACGGCGCCGAGTTTCTCGACCTCACTGCTGCTCGCGTCGCCAGCGGCCATCTTCGGCGACGACCCATCCTCCGGCAGCGGGGTCGGCATATCGAGCAGTGATTCGATACGCGCCTGATCGTAGGCGAGCTGCCGGCGCACCCTGCGCAGCCGAAGCAGCAGCGCCACCGCGATGCCAGCTAAGGCCACAACCAAGATGGCGAACGTCCGTACAAGCTCATTTGCACTTTGACCCAGCACCGCATCGGCCGCCCCAACGGAAACGACCGGCACGGCCGTTGGCACTGCGGTCGGCGCCGGTGTCGCGGTGGGCGGAACCGGCGTGAACGTCGCGGTCGGGGGCAGCGGCGTCGCGGTCGGCAGCGGAGGCAGAGCCGCAACGGCGACCGTCGCTAGCTGATCGGCGCTTCCGGTCAAGCCCAATTCATCTGTCGCCGTGACCGTGACGCGCACCGAACTGCTTGATCCCGGTGTGTCATAGTCGGCGAGTTCCCACGGGAGTACATAACTTCCGTCGCTCAACGGCTGCGGGTCAACCTCTAAACGCGACTGGAGCACCACGCCGCGCGCGGCATCCGTGACCTCTAGCTGCAGCGCGGACAGCGTGCGCGGCACGGCATCGGGGAAGCGCACATAAACCACGACATCGGCCGACGTCACGTCAAAACTGACTGAGCCGTCATCACCACGGCGAGGCCGGCGCGCGGCGGCAATCGACGGGTTGGCGAACTCGACGACCGGCGCATCAAATTGTCGCTCATAGCTGAACGGCACGCTGACGATCTCGTTGATGCCGACCTGCGCGCTCAGCGTCAACTGCGGCTCAGGCGTGAGATCGAGCGCGGTCGAGCGATACGAGATGTCAAAGACCGTGCGGCTGGCGTCCAATGCGTCGTACAGCACCTTCAGCGCGCCGATGGCCTGCGGAGACTCGCCCGTCACCAGCGCCCCCGTCACGTTGTTGACGAAGATGCCATTGGCCGCGGACGCCATGCGGCGTAGAAGTTCGGTGAACGACTCGCGGAAGGAGTGCGCCTGCACGATGTTGAGCGGCACGCCGGCTGACCGGAACGCATCCGCCGCACGGGTTTCGCTGTCGTCATTGATGAACGACGTCACGAACAGCGCCTGCGTCACCCGTGCCGGGTTAGCGGCCGATTCGGCCAGCGCCTCGGCCGCCGCCACAAGAGGATCCTCGACAAGAAAATAACCGTGCGCGACCGTCAACCCATCTATCAATGCGTTGATCTCGGCGGCTGTGGAAGCCGTCGAGGTCTGCGGCGCGACACCCGTCAGCACCGTGAACTGCACGTCGTCGCCATCACGGAAGTACGAGTCGAAGTAGGCGTGCAGCGTGCGTTGAATCAGTTGGACTTCGCTGTTCACGCTGAGGTTGATGATGACGCCCAACGTCATCGGCAGACGTGGGTCGGCCGTGACGGTCAGGTCGGTGAACGGCTCGTCCACGCTGAAGTTGAGCGGGCCAAGCGCCCCCAACTGGCGCGGGTCGACGCCTTCGAGCCGGACGGACAGCGAGACGATGTCGTCCTCGGCGGAGGCCGGCGTCAGCACCGTGATTCGTGGGTTGATCTGCGCCTGTGCCGTCGCAATCACGACGAGCAGCAGCATAATCAACACGAGGCGCTTCATGGCGTGCCTCCGCCTGTGCGCCGCTCAAGCAGCTCGCGATACACCGGACGCTCGACCACGGTTGTCTCGGACGGTGTGTAGAGCAGGCTGTAGCCGGCGTACTCGTTGGCGGACTGCACCGCAGTCTCGTTGGCGAAGTTCAGATTCCACAGGAACATTGGCCCCATGAAGTCCAATCCCTGCGCGATGCGAAACGCGTCGACGATATAGCTGGCGTGGTCGTCGGCGCTCAGGCGCACCATCCACGCTTCAGGCGCCGAGCCGGGCAAGTCCTCCCAGTTCGTCCAGCCAAACTCGGTAGCCCACAACAGCAGATCGCCGTGCCCGTTGCGGCGCATCAACGACCGGTAGGCTGAAAGCGTGTCGAGCATAAAGAACTGCGCACGGTCGTCCCACCCTGAGCCACCCGGCGCACAACAGCGTTCGCCGGGAGCGTTGCTCCAACTATACGGGTGCACGCCAATTGCGATATCGTCATAATCGCCCAGACCGGCTTCGTACATCTCGCGCAGGAACCGCCGGTCGTTGATCGAGCCTTCGGTCGTCGAGGTCGGGGATAGGCCAGCGGTGATGATCGTGATACGGCTTGAATACGCACGGATCGCGCGGTACGCCGCGTCGAAAAGTTCCATGTATCCCGCGCCGCTGAACTCCAGCGCTCGTGTATCCCACTCACGATGGACGTTCGGCTCGTTCCACACCTCAATCGCGTCGACTTCAGTGCCGATCTGCTCCAGCATCAGCGTGATGAACCGGCCGAGGTCGCGCGGGTCGTCAGGCGGGCCGGCTTGGCCGGTGCTGGAGGATCGCGCCCACGACGGCGCTTTGGCAATGCTAATCAGCACGCGGTAGCCGCGCGCGCGGGCGTCGCGCACCGATGCCGCGAACGACTGGAAGCCCTCACTTAGCCGCCCCGGCTCGGACTGCATCAGCCCCCAATCAGCTTGCAGCTTGATCCAGCCCACGCCCATCGGCCCGGCCAGATCGAGCACCTGTCGCCACTGGTCGGCTGGCACATACCAATTGACCTGCACCCCCATCAGGCGCGAGTTCAGGTTCGCCACGCGCACCGGGCTGGCGAGCGCCGCTTCCTCATCGGCGGCCTGTCCTGCGTCCTCGCCTTCGCCTTCCAAGCCCGGCGGCGCGATGTAGTACTCATCGCCTTCGCCCTCGGCAGTCCACCCATTGAGATCACCGAACTGCACCTGCCACCAGCGAAGCTGCGCCACTTCATCGCACTTCGGGCCACCGTTGATGATGAACACTGATTTCGGCGGCATGAACCCGATGATCTCTGCCTCCGGGTTCGGTTCGGCGCGCAGACGATTAGCGACCCCGCCGGGTTCGACTACGGCCTGCATCCCGACCGCCACCCGCGACGGTGACGGCGAACCCGGACACACGTCTCCGGCCGTGCCGGGGATCGTCGGGAACGGCGTGATGGTCGGTGTCGCCCGCATCATCGGGAACGGGTCTTCGGCGTCGGGAATTTCGTCGCCGTCGCTGTCGATGTTCAGCGGGTTCGTCCCGTTAGCGATCTCGGTTCCATCCGGGATGCCATCCTCATCGGTATCCTGCTTGAGGGGGTTCGTCCCGTAAACCAGCACTTCCTGACCGTCGGTGAGGCCATCGCCGTCCGTGTCAGGATTGTCCGGCAGCGTGCCCAACTCACCCTCGCGGATGTTGGAAAGCTGGTCGCCGTCCGAGTCTGCGAGGGCCAGCGCCGTCGGGGTTGCGGCCGCAAACGTAGCGACGGCGTTCGCCGTGACTGTCGCTTGGCTGTCGCGATACGCGATGATCTGCGTGGCGGCGAACGCGCCGATCAGGCCACACAGCACCAGCAGCAGCAGCGCCGCGCCGATGATCCACGTCGGCAGGCGTGATGGCACGACCAGCTCGCCGGTCAGCACGCGCGGCCCACCGCTTTGCTCAGTGGGCGTCGGGATCACCTGAACTTCAAACGGGAGGATTTTGGTCTGTCCGAACCAGTGACGGCGGCTCGGCCATACGCGAATCGGGACGTATTCGGTCTGTCCGGGCGCGAGCGTATACTGTTTGCCGGCCGCGTCGAAGCGCACCATCTGCTCGCGGTCGCGGGTTTGCAGGCTGTACTTGGCGACCGTGTTGCCGGTGTTCTTGATGACGAGTTCACACCGACCGCGCCGGTTGAGCCGCTGCGGGTCAATGTCGGTCGTGAAGGTGTAATACGGCGTGACTTCGAGCGCGACCTGCTGCGCCGACGATGAGATCCCCTGCGCCCGCGCCGACACGCGGATTTCGACGGCATGACCACCGGCGGCGCTGGCCGATGACATGGGCGGGTGGAACGTGATCGAGGTCGAATCGCGGGTGTTGGGCAGCAGATACAGCGCCTGCGACGGCTGTGTCACCCAACCCGCCGGCAGGCCCAGCGCTTCAACACGGAAGTGATCGACCACGTCCGACCGGTTGATGACCTCGACCGGCAGGCTGATCGTGCTTCCCGGCGTCACCGTGAGGCTGGCTGAGCCGACCACAACCCCAATCTTCTCAGGTTCAAGCGGCTTAACGACAACCTGAATCGGCGCGGGAGTTTCCTCAGCATTCGTGCGTGTGTCATACGGCCCCGGCCCACGGCCGTTGGACTCTTCAGGCTTCAGCGGCGACTCGACACGCACCCAGAAGTTCCCGATCCGCAGCGACTCGGCGCGATCCCATGTCTCCGCCACGCCCCGGACGAGTTTATAGTCGCCCAAGAACGTCCCGTTTTTGCTGCCGAGATCGATCACGCGGTACACATCACCGAGGCCGCGCTCAATGCGCACATGCCGCCGGCTGATCTTATCGCCGTTCAGCACAATATCCTGATCGCTGGCACGGCCGACCGTCAGCACCGGCTTGTCGAACGGCACGACCCGGGTCGGCGAATCCTCGCTGTAGAACACCAGCTGATCGACGCGTGAGCCGCCAAAGCTCGGAACGCGCGTCGGCCGTGGCATCGAGTCGGGGATCGGCTTGGGCATGAGCGCGGTCATCAGATCGTCGACCACCACGCTCGGATCAGCCGCGCTGGCCGCGCCTTCTTCGGGCGCGACCGTAGAGGTACGCTGCAAGGCACGGGCCACGTCGATCGCGGTTTGGAAGCGGTTGTTGGGGTTCTTGTCCAACATCCGCAGCAGCACTTTTTCGAGATCGTCATGCACGTCCGCGCGCGTATCGCTCGGCAGGCGGATGCGATCATGCGTGTGCATGCGGATCGCTTCGGCGATTGAGCGCGGCTGGAACGGCGGCTGACCGACCAGCAGTTCGTACAAGATCACGCCAAGTTCGTAGATATTCGTGCGGATATCGACACGCTCGCCGAGGCACACCTCCGGCGACAGATAGGCGTACTCCATCTCCGGCTTGTCGGTGATGAAGATGTCGCCGCTCTCGCTGTACTGCGCCACGCTGAAGTCGGTCATCACCGGCGTGTAGTTGACGATTGGGCCAATCACCGCGGACTGGCGCAGCACAAGGTTTTCCGGCTTCATCGACCGGTGGATCATGCCCTGCTGATGCGCATAGTGCAGCCCGTCGGCGATCTGCATCACCATCTGCACGGCATCGCGCACGCTGATCTGCTTGCCAGACTGGCGCGTTTCGACGATATAGCGCCGCATGCTGTTGCCCGCGACGAATTCCTGCACCATGAACAGTTCGTTGTCGACGTTGTCATACGACAGCACACGAACGATGTTGGGATGGTCGAGGCGGCTCAACATGCGCGCTTCTTGCAGGAACCGCTGCTTGCGCGCGTCGTCCGCCGCGAGGTTCGGGTGCATGATCTTCAGCGCGACGACACGATCCAGCGGCAGTTCGGTCGCCTTGTACACCGCCGCGAGGTTGTTCTGACCGACGAACCGGTCAATGCGGTAATTCTTGATGCGTGTGCCGACCAGATGCCGCTGATCGCGCTCACTGCCGATACTAAGCGGGTCGAAGATGCGGTTGCCCTGCTCGAACTTGACCCAATAATTGCCGATCCGCAGCAGTTCGGTCTTTTCCCACAGTACCTGCGTGTTGGGAACCAGCAGTGTGTCGCCAACCCATGTCCCGTTGGTCGAGTCTTTGTCGGTGACGTAGAGGTTGCCGTCAGGCTTCAGCTCCAGCAGGAGATGCTCGCGGCTCACCCGCTTGCCGTCAAGCTGCACCGACTGCGTTTCGCCGCGGCCGATGGTGAGGATCTCCTCGTCCAGCTTGATGATTTGAATCGGGTGATCTTCGCTGAAAAACACGAGCCGGTCGGACGCCTGCATGTCAATCGACAGCGGCGGCGGCGAGTAGTGCGGAAGCTCTTCGTCCAGCGGCTTGACCATTTGAACGGTGCGGTCGGGATCTTCCATCTCGGCAGCGCCGACGGTCGGCACGCCGGTGAGCAAGTTGATAGGGATACGCCGGCGCGGCTCGAACATCAGCCAGTACGCGCCGATGCGCAGCGGTTTTTCTGCCTCAAGCCGGATCGGCTCGTCGACCGGAATGCGCACGCCGCCATCCAGCACACCGTTACGCGACTTGGTGTCGATGACCACGACGCGCCCGTCGCCCAGCCGCTCGACGCGCGCATGGCGGCGCGAGACCGCCGGATCGTCGAGCACGATGTCGGCGGCGCTTCCGCGACCGATCACCATACGGTCTTTTCGGAGCGACGCCGTGACCGTCGGCCGGCTTTCGCTGAAGAAGACCAGACGGTCGAAGCCGATCTGATCGGGCGCGGCCTGCGGCGGCGTAAAATGCGGCGGCTCAATCGCCAGCATAGCCGGCGGCACATCGGTGGGGATCGAGTCGGCGGCGCTGGCTTTGGGCGGCGCAGGCGCCGGCGGCACAACCGGGGCCGGTTCAGGTTTGGCTGGCGCAGGTGGAACGGCCCTCGAAGGTGGCGCGGCCGCTTCTGCCGGCGGTTCGGGCGGCATCTGGACTTTGAGCGTCGTCCCGCCACCGGGTTCAATGGGCGCGGGTGGCGGCGGCGTGGGCGCGTCCTCTGCGATCGGCATGGAGACGGCCAGCGTCGAGTCCCCCATGACAGGAGCGACCGGAGGCGCGGGAGGAGGTTCAGGCGTTGGAAGCGGGGCAGCTTCCTCAGCCGGCGCTTCTGGTGGCGGGGTCGGTTGTCGCCCTTCAATGCCTCCGATGTACTTCAACGCCGTGAGATCACGCGGGACAGGCGGCTCTTCGTCGTCAGCTTCGATCACCGAACGCAGTTCGAGCTGCATCCAGTAATCGCCGATGCGCACGGTGTCGCCCGGCTTGAGCAGCACCGGGATTTCGGGTTCGAGCTTGTTCGACCCAAAATACGTCCCATTCGTCGTGTGCATGGCGGTGAGCGTGTAGCGGCCGTTGGGCTTGCGCTCGACGGAGACATGCTCGCGCGAGACCTTCTCACCCGACAGCACGATGTCCTGATCGCTGCCCCGGCCGATGCGTACAAAGTCGCGGTCGGTGAAGGCCACGATTCGGCTGGGCTGCGCAGGGCTGAAGAACACCAACCGATCCATCATGCGGATATCGGCGTCGGTGCCCGGCACCGGCAGTTCCGGCGGGATGCGCTCTGGCAGCGGCTGCGCCATGACGGCGGTCGTCAGGTCAGTGATGATGACGCCGTCGGTCGGGTCAGGTTCGGGCGCAGCAAGCACGGCGACCGGGGCCGGAGTCTGCACGATCGGGCGCAGCATCGACTGGAGATCCGCCGCGAAGTCGGCCGCCGTCTGATACCGTTTGTTCGGCTCCTTCTGCAGCGCCTTGACGATCACCGACTCAAGATCGGATGGGAACCCGGCGCGCAGCGCACTCGGCAGCGGCAGAGGTTCACGCGTGTGATAGCGCACCGCCTCGGCGATTGACTTCGGGTTATACGGCAGGCGGCCGACGGTCAGCTCGTACAGCACGATGCCGATGGAGTAGATATCGCTGCGCTGGTCGACATCCTCGGCCAAACACTGCTCCGGCGACATATAGGGGTAGGTGCCGATGGGCTGCTGTTCGGTGACGGCCGACTCACTACTGGCGGTCAGCTTGGCTAAGCCGAAGTCGGTCAGGATCGGGCGGTAGTTCAGGCGCGCGCCCGCCGCATCCGGCTTGAGCAGCACGTTGTCGGGCTTGATGTCACGGTGGATCATGCCTTGCGAGTGTGCGTAGGCAAGACCGTCCGTGACCTGATAAACCAGCTCTATCGCTTCGGGAAATTCGAGCGACCGGCCGTCTTCATACAGGCGCTTGATGTAGTGGCGTAGATTTCCGCCGGTGATCAGTTCCATCACGAGGAACAGATCGTTGTTCAGGTTGTTGAACGACAGAACCCGGATGATGTTGGGATGATCGAGCTTGGCCGCCGCGCGCGCTTCTTGCAGGAAACGGCGCTGAAAGCTCTGCTGCACCGCCAAATGGGGGTGCATGAGCTTGATCGCAACTTGCCGCTGCAAGCGCAGGTCGGTCGCGCGATACACCGCCGCCATCCCGCCCTGACCCAGCATGAAGTCGATGCGGTAATGCTCGATCGTCTTACCGATCATCCCGTCAGGCATTGCCGCCCATTTCTAACTTTCGTCGTTAATCGCGCTTTTCCTCGCGCTTGGCACGCACGGCGCCCTGATGGACGGTGTGAGTGAGTTCATGCGCGAGGAGTCGCTGTCCGTCACTGGAACCGGGGTTGTATTCCCCGGACTTGAAGAAAATGTCACTGCCCGTCGTGAAGGCGCGCGCGCCGATCGAGCGATTCAGCGCGTCCGACTGCGAGCCGGTATGCACGCGCACCCCGCTGAAGTCAGCGCCAAAGGCCCCTTCCATCTTGCCCCGAGTTGAATCGTCGAGGTTGGAACCGCCGCCGCGCGCATTGTTCAGCTGCGACTCAAACTCGTCGCCAACTGAGAACGCCCCCGACATATCGACTGCACTGCGCTGGGCGCGTTTCATCGCCAGCTCGTCTTCGTCGCCTTCGCGCTGAATACGCTTGGCCTGAACGTCCTCCTCCTCGTCATCACGTTGGATGCGCTGCATCTGAAGCTCTTCGTCTTCCGGGCCTTGGCGTTGAATACGCTTAGCCATCATCTCGTCTTCGTCGCCTTCGCGCTGGATGCGCTTAGCCATCACCTCGTCCTCTTCGCCTTCACGCTGGACGCTGGCAGGCTGGGCAGACGTGTCGTTGATCGAGCGCATCGCGTGTTCGGCCATCGCGTCGGCTTCTCGCTCCTGCGCGTCGTCGGCGGCCGTGACGTTCATCTTGGCCTGAACTGTGCCGCCACCGGGAAGCATCATGCGGCTGACCGCGCGATTGCCGATCATACGCTGTAGGCGCGTGACCGGGTTGATATCCGCTTGCGGAGTGTTTTCTGGTTCGGCTTTCTGTGCATGCTGCCGCTTTCGGATCAGCTCACTGTCGTGGTTGAGGTCAGACATGATGTGATCTCCCTACTCTACTTCAAGACGATACGACGCAAACGCGGGACGCTGCGCATCAATAAGCCGATCCGCCAAGTCGGCGCCGAGCGCTGGCGATCCGTCCTTTGGCAGCGGCAGCCGGACGACAAAATGGCATGGGGCATCTTCGATAATCTCTGGTGTTACCCCGAAGTATAACTCAAGAAGCCGTTCCAACCCTGCTTTTGTGCCACGCCGCAGGAACAGCCAGCCGATCTGTCGAACGATCTCTCGCTGCCGGTCAAGCGACAGCTCCGGCACGATGAGCAGGTCAAACCAGCTTCCGATCCACTGCAACCACTCCGCCGGCGCAGTCTCTGGCGTCCAATACAAGTCCATCGCGTCGATCGTCCATGTGATCGGCGCCATGATCGACTCGAAGATCAACAGAAAACGGCCGAGGAATTCGTCGTCGCTGTAGATGCCCGGAAGGTATTTGAGCCACGACGACCGGTCACGCGGAACGCCCATCGGGTGCCCCACCATGACCTCTAGCATTCCGCTGAGCGGCAGCGAGCTGGAAGGTTCGCTGGCGCGCGGCACCGGCGCACGCTGGGTCAAGATCAGTTGTTCGAGCTTGAGCACGAACGGCCCGATACGAATCGAATCGCCAACCGAGATTTCCTGTGGCACGCGCGCCGGAATGCGCGTCTCGTTGAAGAACACGCCGTTGCTGCTGTTCAAGTCCTCGACCAGATACGTGTCATCCTCGCGCCACACGATGCGCATGTGTTGGCGGCTGATCTCACGATGATTGAGCACGAGGTTGTTATCGGAGCCGCGACCGACGCGCAAGCCCTGTCGTCCAACGACGATTTCGCTGGTGTCGACCTCCGGGCCGATCAGGCTAAAGAGCGCGCGAATCTCGTCTACCATGCGGTCTACTCGTTAATAATCAGATGCTGATAGCTGGTGACGACGCCTTGCGGCGGAAGGCGGATTTCGGTGGCTTCGGTCGCCAATGTGAACTGGCGGCGTTCGTCATACGTAACCGGGAACAACCGTACCGACCGCACAAAGCTCACACCAGGCACCGTCAGGACGACAGCCATCACATCCGCCGGGAACATATCGCGCCCGAACGGCCATCCCTTGCCATCCGGCCCGCCGATCAGCGGATTGACGAATTCGAACAGTTTGGCCTCGACCGCCAGCCGCACGCGTTCGACGTTCTCGCCCGGCGTCACACGAATGCGGATTTCCGTCTGCACCCACTGGTAGTACGGCTGCTGAACGTCCAGCACCGTCGAGATCAAGCGGCGATCATCGAGATAGCTGATGATCTGTTCGCGCAGGTCGTCTTGCAGCTCAAGGCTTTCCGGCACGAGGAATCCTCCGAGCCGGGGCACGCTGGGAATGACCAGCAGCTTGACCTCGCCGGGGGCGGTCAGCGGCGGCCGGAGCGCGTACACACGCCCGATCTGGCCGGGGGCCGCCTGCACGGCGAGATACTCGAAGTCCGCGGCGGTGACTGCACGACCGAGCGATCGCAGGAAGTGCGGCACCCGCAGCTTGGCGGTCTCAAGGTTTTCCGCGTCCAGCCCGCCCGACGCGCCGATCCGGTTCGTCACCCGGCTGATATACGGGATACTGGTGCGCAGCTGCACAAGTGTGTTGGCGCCGACGTTGCCGACCAGTCCGCCGCCATAGCGGTAGCCGGTCATCATCAACATCGCGCCTTTAGGCGGAAGCGAGCCGAAGCGCTGCACGGTGCCGTCACGCAGCGGCAGCGCTGGCCCAAGCCGCACCTCTCCGGTGACACTGTCGATGGCGTAGTGCCGGTCGTTCGGCTGCGAGTTCGAGAAATCGGCGACTTCCTGCCAGCGTTCCTCTACACCGTCCTCGCGCCGCACGAGCAGATATTCTGATGATGAACGGGTGAGCACCGGCTTGTTGACGAGGAAGAACGTCTGCCCCGGCGAGCCGTCCGAACGCCCGATCACTTCGTCTCTTACAATCGTCACGTTGGTCGCGCTTACCGATCCGCCCCAGCTTTGCACGGTAAGCTGGTTGATACGCGGGCTGACGTTGTAACGGCTGTTGGTATCGGTCATGTCAAGGCGGCAGCGCAGCCAATAGGCGGTCTGCTCGTTACGTGCCGAGCGCACCATCTCCGGCAGATACATGCGCACCTGTCCGCTGACGTTGAGGCCCATCGTGCGGTCGAACTCGATCTCGACCGGTTCCCACCGCTGTTCGATGCCGGTGTTGAGGACTTCCCAAACGTAGGGTGGACGATTCGGGTCGATGCCTGCGCCTTCCGCCGTGTCGACCTCGATATTCACGCCGATAATGTGATGACTGAGCGAGTTGGTAAAACCGATGTAGAACGCGTCGTTCTGCGCCGGCGGCTCAGACGCGAACGCCGGGAACGGCTCGCTGCCCGTCGTCACGCTGCGCGCGCCGTACATCTGGAAGGCGCGCCGTTCTTCGCCGCCCGAGCTGGTCATAATGAACCCGACCTGCGGCACGTCAATCGCCAACGCGGCGTCGGTCGCGAACACAATCGCACGTTCGACTTCGGTGCGAATGGTCGAAACCTCGGTATTCACCGGCACGGTCATGGTGGTAGCCTGCGGCGCAGACAGCCAAAACGTGACCATCGTGCGGGCTGGCTCGGCCTGCTGAAGCTGCATGCCGAGCAGTTCCATGAACTTGACGTAATGCCGATCCGGCACCCGGTTGAGCCGATACAGCACGACATCGGTCATCCACGCGAACAGCTCGATCAGCGTGATGCCGGGATCGCTCAGGTTATGGTCAGTCCACTCTGGCGTGTAGAGAGGGATGCGCGCGCGCGCTTCGTTGACAATATCGTCGAACGCGCGGTCGTCTAGGCGAGGTGTGGTGAAACCCATAGGTGCGTGCCCTCTATTGTGGGATCAGGTAATAAGGGAAGACGAGGCTGCGCGGGTCGTTCGACCCCTTGATGACATACGAGACTTCCACAAGCAGCTCGCCATAGTCGTAGTTTCCCGCTGTGACAATCACTTCGCGCAGGTCAATGCGCGGTTCCCAGCGGATCAGCGCGTCGCGGACATACCGCTGCGCGATGGATGCCGTCTCGCTGTTGGCAGGGCTAAAGATGCAGCGGTGGATCTCACAGCCGAACTCGGGGCGCATGACGCGCTCCCCCGGCACGGTGTTCACGATGACGTAAATCGCCTGCCGGATAGCGGTGTCATCCGTGACCGTCGCGAGTTGATTGCGGTCGCCCAAATGGATCGGGAACCCGATGCGACGCCCGACATAGCTGTTTGCCATCGTTCCTCCCTCGCTAGTTGATCTTGACCGAGCCGCCGGTAATCTTCACGCTGGCGCTGCCGCTGATCTCGATATTGGCTGCGGAAAGCGAAATCTTATTGCCGGTTCCGTCCATGATGACCGTCGCAGAGGAAGCCGTGAGCGTAACCTTCTTGGTGTTGTCCTCCATCTTGACGGACAATCCGCCACCGGTTTTAAGCTCGGTTATCTTGTTCTGTTCGTCCATCTTCAGGAAGAAGCCGCCGTCAGTCTTGACCTCGATGAACTTGTCTGTCGTATTGACATTGATGACGTTGTTCGCCGAGTCTTTGAGGTAATACCCTTTCTTGACCGCGCCCTTGTCCGCCTGAACGAACTCGATTTTGGCGCCGTCCGGCATATAAAAGCCGCGCAGCCGCGTCTTGCCATCCATCACGAGATCCGCCGCAGCAGCCACGGGCGGGGTGTTGGTTGTGTTCCACAGCCCGCCGAGAACAAACGGCCGGTCGAACTGTCCGTCTTCAAACGCAACGAGGACTTCATCGTTCACCTGCGGGTTGTACATCAGCCCCCCGCTGGTCGTCGCGCCGGCCATGACAATTCGGGCCCAATCGGTCTCGATTGAGTCGCTGAACCACGGAAGTTTGACCTTGACGCGGCCGAGGTTCGCCGCCGACTTGTTCCCTGCGCTCGCATCGTTGATGTTGGTGACAACCGCCGGATATACGCCGTACCATAAGCGGTCGGAATGTGTATCGGCTTGCATCAGACGTGTGATGGCGTTCGGGGTACGCCCTTCGATATAGAACCGGGTGTCGTAAATGCCCTCAAAGAAGATGTGCCGAACAACCGTCGGATAGTAGTCGCCGTCGTATTCCTTGAGGTTCGATAACGTCAGTTTTTTGCCCGGCAGGATCGCCGGGTCGCCGCGACATAATCCTTCAGCTTCAAAGGCCCGCCGGCGCAGGTCGTCAAAGCGCGCTTCGGCCGCCTTGCTCACGACGGCCAAAGCGGGCGCGCCGAGGACGGTGACCTGCTCGACCGACGTTCCGAACCCGCTAATCGCCGTGTTGATTTTGTCCATAACCGCCGCGGTCGGCAGATCGCCTGCGGTCTTCGCCGTCTTTTGAGTGCCAGTAAAGACCGCCTTCGCCGCAGGATCCCAACCAAACGCCTTGACTGTGCCGACGCCACGGGCAGCGGTGAATCGCGGGCGAAACTCCTCTAGCGTCGTGCCGTAATCGAGCGAGACGGCCGCTTGGCTCGGTATCTCGACTTTTAGTTGGTCGGCTGTCACATCCCATCGCACGGTATACCCGTTACGCGCTGCAAGGAATTGGATGAACTCCAGCGGGGTGACGTTATTGGCGACGATTGACGGGTGAACCGTGCTGGTGGCGGTGACGGTCGCCGCTAACCCCGCCGTTTGGACGATCTGTGAAATGACGTCTGAGTCGGTCACGTTGAGGAACGACTGCTGGATTCGGCCGCGATTGAGTCGATGCAGTTTATCGTGCGCGATCATCACGATATCAATCGTCATGTCGGGATTGAAAACGTGCTCGTAGCCGACGAGTTCCCCTTTGAATACGTCAGTCAGCGTGCCGCCGCGCGATTGCATCTGAATGGTTACAGCGGCCCCGAGTGCGTATGGAACAAACGTCGTATCGTCTTTTCCGGCATACATGGTGACCGTGCAGACCGCAGGCATGTCGGTGGTCAATTCCACCTCGACCCGACGGATGAAGTCCATCTTGGCCTTTGGTATGGCGGCCCCATTGAGCAGGATGCTGACGCTGTCGATCAGGGGCATACGTTACACCTGAAGCGTCGTGCCGGTCGGCACGTTGTTGGGATTGTCGATGTTGTTGTTTTCAGCAACGGTTCGGTAGTCCGACGGATCCCCGCCGTTCTGCGCGGCGACGTTATCAAGCCGTTCCCCCTCGGTGAACTGAGTCGTCTGGCTCTGTTCAGCTGCCATCGCCGCGGCCACCTGCGGCGGGACGTCGGTCTCATCGATATACTGCTGTAAGCTGATCGTCACCAAGCTGCGAATCGGGATGCCCTCCGGGCTGAACAGCTGGAACTTCTCGGTGATCTGCTTGATGATCGCCTTGAAATACAGGTCTCCCCATTCAAAAGCGACCGGTGGCGGTGACCCCTTTCCAGCCGAGTCGACGTTGGTGGTATCAATGAGCGCCATCTTCCACAGCGGCTGTGTGAAGCTGCGAACATCGACGATCTCGGTCGGGGCGGGATCGACCGACCCGGTCGGCGGCAGTCGCCATCCCATCGCGTTATCGAACTGGAGATTCAGCGTAATCGTCTGCGGCCCACCCTGACTGAAAGAAACCAGCGGGAGGTTCAGACCCGCCACAACGCGCGGTGTCCATGTGTTCGACTTGCTGATCGTAAAGTCGGTCGGGTTGAACTGGAAATACACCACCTCCTCAGTGATGAGGTTGGTGATCTTGGCCGCTTCAACATTACCCCGTGTCGTAGGCATCTTTTCTTGTTCTCCTACCTGTTCGAACCGGTCGACCGGTCGATTTCGTTCCGAAGCCGCCTGCGCAGGACGCGCATGACATCATCCGCAAGCTGGTCGATGTTGAGTTCACCGTCCGTCGCATCATCTTGTGAACTCGGATCCGGGGTCGTATCTGTCCCTTGCGAGTTCGTATCGATATCCCTCTGAACCCTCGGGCCTTCCGACGACGCTGCGGCGGGTGACGGCGCGGGCGGCGGGGCGATCATGCCAGCGGCGATCATCGCTTGGCGCAAATCCATCCCGGCATACGGATTGGCCGGTGAAGGCATGTCCGGCATGCGTTGAGCACGCGGCTCTGGCGGACGTGGACGCTCAATCGGGTCGAAGGGCAGCGAAGGCGTTAGTTCCGCGCCGGGTTGGTCGGCCGCGCGCTGAACAGAATCGCGCCGCCCCTCATCACGCGCTGACCGGTCGATGCGCTTAGGCCGTCGAATCGGATGCGCGTCGGGCCTGTTTATGGCCGGATATGGGCTAGATACCGCGAACACTCGCCCGTCGACCTGATCCGTCTGGCGCTGCACCGATCCAGTGGAAGTCTGCGGCGCGGACGGCTCTATCGGCGCCGGCACGTCATCAAACGGCAGGGGCAGCGCTGTGCCTGCTTCGGATGCCGACACAGGCCCGTCCGCGGATACCGGCTCCGACACACGCTGAACTGCGCGATCGGGCGCTGCGCTTGGGCTGACAATCTCTGCCGAATGCTCATCAGGGGTGCGCTGCACCGGCGCGGGAGTCTCTACGCTGGGCGAGGTCTCCGGCGCATCGAACGGGATCGCCGGCGTCGTGTCCGGCACGCGCTGCACGGTGGGCATCGCCGCAGGCTGTGAGTCGCTCAGCGGCATCGCTGGAGCCAAATGCTCATCAGCGACGCGCTGCACCGGCGCGGGAGCCTCCGCGCTGTGCGAAGTCTCCGGCGCATCGAACGGGATCGCAGGCGTCGCGTCCGGCGCGCGCTGCACGGTGGGCATCGCCGCGGACTGTGAGTCGCTCGGCGGCATCGCTGGAGACGAATCCTCAGCGGCGCGCTGCACCGGCGCGGGAGTCTCCGCGCTGTGCGAAGTCTCCGGCGCATCGAACGGGATCGCGGGCGCCGCGTCCGGCGCACGCTGCACGGTGGGCATCGCCGCAGGCTGTGAGTCGCTCGGCGGCATCGCTGGAGACGAATCCTCAGCGGCGCGCTGCACCGGCGCGGGAGTCTCCGCGCTGTGCGAGGTCTCCGGCGCATCGAACGGGATCGCGGGCGTCGTGTCCGGCGCGCGCTGCACGGTGGGCATTGTCGCAGGCTGTGAGTCGCTCAGCGGCATCGCTGGAGCCGAATCCTCGACGGCGCGCTGCACCGGCGCGGGAGCCTCCGCGTTATGCGCAACCTCCGGCGCGGCGAACGGGATCGCGGGCGTCGTGTCCGGCGCGCGCTGCACGGTGGGCATCGCCGCAGGCTGTGAGTCGCTCGGCGGCGCGGCCGGGGACGAATCCTCGGCGGCACGCTGCACCGGCGCGGGAGTCTCTGCGCTGTGCGCAACCTCCGGCGCATCGAACGGGATCGCGGGCGTCGTGTCCGGCGCACGCTGCACGGTGGGCATCGCCGCGGGCTGTGAGTCGCTCGGCGGCGCGGCCGGAGCCGAATCCTCGGCGGCGCGCTGCACCGGCGCGGGAGCCTCCGCGCTGCGCGAAGTCTCCGGCGCATCGAACGGGATCGCAGGCATCGCCGCAGGCTGTGAGTCGCTCTGCGGCATAGCCGGTGCCGAATCCTCGGCGGCCCGCTGCACCGGCGTGGGAGCCTCCGCGCTGTGCGAAGTCTCCGGCGCATCGAACGGGATCGCAGGCGTCGCGTCCAGCGCACGCTGCACGGTGAGCATCGCCGCGGGTTGTGAGTCGCTCAACGTCGCGGCTGGAGACGAATCCTCGGCAGCGCGCTGTACTGGCGCGGGAGCCTCCGCGCTGTGCGAAGTCTCCGGCGCATCGAACGGGATCGCGGGCGTCGTGTCCGGCGCGCGCTGCACGGTGGGCATCGCCGCAGGCTGTGAGTCGCTCGGCGGCATCGCTGGAGCCGAATCCTCGGCGGCCCGCGACACCGGCGCGGGAGTCTCTACGCTGGGCGAGGTCTCCGGCGCATCGAACGGGATCGCAGGCGTCGTGTCCGGCGCACGCTGCACGGTGGGCATCGTCGCAGGCTGTGAGTCGCTCAGCGGCGCGGCCGGGGACGAATCCTCGGCGGCACGCTGCACCGGCGCGGGAGCCTCCGCGCTGTGCGAAGTCTCCGGCGCATCGAACGGGATCGCAGGCGTCGCGTCCGGCGCACGCTGCACGGTGGGCATCGCCGCGGGCTGTGAGTCGCTCGACGGCATAGCCGGAGCCGAATCCTCGGCGGCACGCTGCGCCGGCGCGGGAGACTCCGCGCTGTGCGCAACCTCCGGCGCATCGAACGGGGTCGCAAGCGTCGCGTCCGGCGCGCGCTGCACGGTCAATGGCTGGCTGTCGTGCGCATCGGTCGAACGCTGCACGGTCGGAGACTGCGCCGGTGGAGAGTCGACGCGCGCGGCTTGCCCGCCGGGCGTTGAAGGGACGGACTCATCCCGGTCGGGTGTGCGCTGCACCGTAGGGCGCGATGAACCCGGCCCTGCCGGTACGTCCGGTGTCCGTTTAGCCTGCCCCGGCGGCGGAGGTGGACTGTCTGGCTCGTCGTGGCGCTGAATCGCAGACGTTTCGGCGGAGAGCTGCACATCCGTCACTTGCGCAGACGCGGTGCGCGGTGCGTCAAATGGCAGCGTGGAAGAGTCCGGTTCGGCCGGCGCGCGCTGAATGGACGGTGAATGAGACGCCGTCGCTTCACCTGCTGGGCCGGTTGAATTTGCCTCACGCGGTTCGGATGGCGCTTCAGACGGACGTTCCGGCGCGTCTGGAGGCGTCATATCATCCAACGGTGCACGCATGACGGCATCCGGCGCACGTTGAACCGGCGCGGGCGCGGTCTCACCGGATGATCGCAGACGATCCGGCTCGGAGGCCGCCGGCTCATCATCGAATGCGAGCGCCTCCTCGACCGAAACCGAACGCTGAATAGAAGGGTTCGCCGAAGGAGTCGCATTCGGCGGCGTATTGGCAGAACCGTCTGTCACGCTCGTTGAATCAGACGGAGGCTGTGTTTGCGCGGTTGAGGCTTCAGCGGTCTCGACCGCGCGTTGGACTGCACTTATGTCCCGGCCGGCGGCGTCTGCCGCTGTGGAGGACACCTCGTCGTCATCGGTCGATACGCTGCGCTGCGTGGACTCCGGCTTTGGCTCCGGCTCACGCGGTGTCGGCTCAGACGCGAAGGATGGCGCATGATCGGTGGGTTCGCGCTTATCCGCGAGTGCCTTGGTTTGCACGTACTCCACGCCGATATGGCCGCGCGGACGGATGCGCCGTCCGGAATGGGAAGCGGTCTCGTCAGGCGCGGGTGGCTCCGGCACCTCTGAGAGGAGTCTGTCGAGCCGCTGCTCTCGATTCTGCACGACCTTGGCTTCACGCTGCCGGGTAAGCTGCATGTGGCGCTTGATCGCTGGATCGACCGGCCGAGCGTCGACCGGAATCGCCCGCCCTTGATATTCGGTCGGAAGGGTGTGTGACGGCGAAGTTTCGTCAGCCGTATCATCGGCCTCGGCCCGCTGAACCGTGGCTTCGGAACGCGGTTGAGCGACGAACACTTCACGCGGTACGTATTCGGGAACGGGCGCTGTCGGGGATGGGTTCGGCGTGATGGGATCAATCGGGAGCAGCGGCGGTTGGCCGTATCCGGTCGTGTCCGTCGCAAAGTCAACAGGGACACGCTGAAGAGACGGGGATGGCGCACTGGGCGTCGGATGTTGCAGGCCAGCCGACCAGCGAGGCGCTGGTACTGCGGCGTCGGGTTGCGCATCCTCTGTGAAATGGCCGTAATGGCGCATGACCGAACGCGAGAAATCGCGCATCCGCGTTCCCATCGTTCCACTTGTGCCGCGCCGCCGTCCTAAAACTGCCATTTCCCTTCCTCAATCGAGCGATCGACAACGAACTGTTTCGCCTACGTAGTTTGCAGCCATCCCTGTGCAGTGCTTCGCGCCGTAAAGCCGTGATACACCAGCTCAAGCTCTTGAATCGCAAGCTCGGCTGTGGCCGCTTTGAACGAAATCCCCGACCACTTGCTCGGCAGCGCGCGGAGGAACGCGAACTCCATGATAGGTGAATTGTCGACGGCAACCAGCGCCACCGTGACGTTGCGATACGCCGCGACAACCTGCCCCGCCATCACCTGCGCGTACCACTTCAGAAGCTGCATATCCGTGGTCAGCGCTTCCTTGAGCGCAAGCGTGCCGGTCTCGACACGGCCCGGAAGCTGGTGGACGTAAAGGTTCTGCCCGCCTTCATTGACGGGATCCATCTTGACGGACAGGTTCGGCAAGCGGCATTCCGTGAACGTAAGCGGGTCGATGCCGTCAATGGTGACGACAAATTTGTGCGACGCATGGACTTCAAGCAAATCCGGTAACATCAACGTCTCTCCGTCGTACGCGGCCGCCGGTCTCGCTGGTTCAGCAGCTCGCGCCGCATCTTTCGCCAAAGGCGTTCAGCGATCTTCTGAACCAACTGTTGGTACTCCTCCGGCGACAGCTTCTTGCGTGATGACGGCATACTTCCACAACCGTGTCATTCCACTCGCGGTTTACGTGCGGCCCTGCATCCGTGCCACTGTTTCGACCCACGCTTGCCGCTCCTGATGGGTGAGCTTGAGCACGTCGTCATGCGACCAACCCAGATGCATCGCCAATATCGCTACCTCGTCCCGCAAGCGATCTACGGGGTAGCGCACTATTCCCCCAATAGAGGGACTTCTACCTCGAATTCGTGGCCGCAGTTGGGGCAGACCGCCTCAATCATTTGGCCGTCGACATCATTGATTTGACGGTACAGGTCTTGCAGATACGTGACGTCCGCCGCGAAGAATCGCTCGACCATCGCTGGCGTCACGCGGGTGTACGGGCCTAGCCTAGTGATAACCTGCGAGAGCAGAATTATCACTAGGTAGGCCTCGTTGTCACGAACGCGTGGATCGCGCAACGGAGCGATTTCATCCATCGCAGTGGCAAGCCGCATCGCGCCATCACGGTGCATCTGCCCAGCCTCGTCCTGATACCCTTTGGGTAGTTGGAACGTGAACTCCGTTTGCAGCATGTATCCTCACATCACAACAGGCGCGCTTATGTAACGCGCTTGATGCCCTCGTGCACGATCGTGATCTCCTCGACGCCAAGTTCGTTAGCATCCGATTTGATCGACGGACCGGTGATCTTGGATGGCCAACCCGCGGTGAAGGTCCAACTCGCCTTCGGCTCGAGCGCTTGGTTGTACATCGTGATGGTCCCGTTGGTGCGGGCAGCAGCGACATTGCCGTCCTCGACCTGCTTGCGCCATGTCCACATATCCATGTTCGACGTGATACCGCGCTTGAGGGTGATATCACCCCACTTCAAGCGGCCGGGGATCTTGCGGATGATCGTCGACTTGGCGCCTTCGGCCATGATCTTATGATCGATGACTTCACTCTCTGAACCCAGACCGCTGACTTCGGTGAAGTAGCCGGTAACCGGCCCCACCTCAAGTGAGAAGTGGAATGAACCGAGGGGATCGCTGTTCACTGCATCATCTGGCATGTTACACCTCCAAAGTACGATAGATAGGCGTTAGCCGTTAGTCACCGGACCACTGGCTGATGCGGAAGATCACAAATTCGGCAGGCTTGGTCGGTGAGATGCCAATCTCAGCGACGAGCTGGCCGAGGTCGCGCGCTTCCTTGGGGTTCGTTTCGGCGTCGCACTTGACGTAGAACGCCTTGTCCGGGGTCGCGCCGAACAGCGCGCCGGTGCGCCAGACCATCGTCAAGAACGCGGTGATGTCACGGGTAACACGCCCCCACAGCATCGCATCGTTCGGCTCGAACACGACCCACTGCGTGCCGCGTTCGATGCTCTCCTCGATCATATTGAAGAGGCGGCGAACGTTGATATACCGCCACGACGCATCACTGCTGAGCGTGCGCGCGCCCCAAATGCGGATGCCGCGGCCGGGGAACGAACGGATGCAGTTGACGCCGATCGGGTTGAGCAAGTCCTGCTCGCCCTTCGTGACCTGAACGCCGAGGCCGAGCACGGTGCGGATCGTCTCGTTGGCAGGCGCCTTGTGAACGCCGCGGGTGCCGTCGACACGAGCATACACGCCAGCCATGTGGCCGCTGGGCGGCACAAGGCGCGTACGGCCTGCGCCGTCGGTCAGGTCGGCGGTCTCGATCCACGGATAGTACAGGGCAGCGCGGGTGGAGTCGTAGTTGACTTCCAAACGCCATTCCTTGACTTCCTGCGGCATCAGGTTCGGCAGCGGATCGAGGATCGCGAAGCAGTAGCGAACCAGTTCGCAGTAGTCAATCATCGCCTGCTGAACGGCCTGAACGCCTTTCTTGTCGATCTCTCCTGCTTCGTACGCGGTCATCAGATCGGGCGCGGCCAGCATCGTCACGTCATCGAAGGCTTCTAGACCACCGAAACCAGTACGGTCGATCGTGCTGCCCTGATAGTCCTTGAGCGTGATCGCTTTTTCTTCGACAGCCCCGCCAGAGAGCGCGAACGAACCAGATGCAGGGGCGAGTTCGGCCTTGCCGACGACGGTCGCGACCAGCAGCTGCGACTTGGTCTCAAGCACGGTCTGAACGTTGTTGTCGCCTTTACCCGTCGTCAGATCGGGGAAGGTTTCCTTGACGGAACCGTTTTCCTTAATCGTCAATGTAAAGGTGGCCGGCCCCGCCTTCTTGTCGTCGCCTTCAGGCTTGGTCGTCTTGATGTCGACCTCAATGTTGTTGCCGCCGGGGCCGGACTTCTTGGCGGCCAATTCGAGCAGCTTGGCCGGCTTGGCATCATCGCTGTTGATGACGGCCTTCGCCGCGGTCGAGCTTTCGGGATCGGCTTCGCCCAACGTCTTGAGACTCACGATATACGCGATGCTTCCGCCATTGGCAAAGTACCCGTATACCGAGTCGGGAAGATATGCGCCTTTGATGAATCCGCCGAATTTCTGAACGTACTGGCTCCAGTTGGTCACCAGAGTCGGTTTGCCGACCACAGAGACCTGCTGCCCGTTCTTGACGTCGGTTGCCTTCTCGGTATACCCGATGAATGCGGCCACTGCGGTGCCAACCGATTCGATCGGCTTAGAACCGCGGTCGACCTCTTCCATGTATACGCCGGGAGATAAGTAACTTGGCATGGGTTAGGCTCCTTGCTCCCTCTAACGAAGTTGTGCAAAACGCGCTGAGTTATCGCATCAATTCTTGTCCGATTCACCCTCCTCCACGACCTTACGCCGATTGGGAATCTTGATCTCGCCGCTAACAGCATCGAACGCCTTCGTGCTCGCGTCCTCCGTGCGGCCTGTGCGGATCGTAGCTTCGAGCACCAGCGGCGTCTCATCCACCAACGCCAGATCAAGCTCGAGCGTGATCACGAGGGTGAACCCGAGGCGCATCTGGTTGTCCAGAACGCTCCACAAGTCCACCAGATTTACCGAGTGGTTGGGATTGGTTTCCGCAACCCACAGCGGGAGATCCAAACGGGAATAGCGCAGTGCGCCCTCGGTTTGGGCGACCAAGATATAAGGCAGGCGCTTGAACACCGAGAGACCGCGCCACAGCAAGCGGTGCTCGTCCTCGATCTTGCGCGCCCACGCAGTCACCAAATACGACACGTCGATGCGGCGTGCCGGGCGGGTGATCGTGGCGCTGTTGCCATTGCGCGTGACTTCGCGCTCGACCGAGCGCAGCTTGAGATTTTCGCGAATATCGAAGGCGTAGAGGTTGAGGGTCGGCCGGCTCAGGCGCGAGGACCACTCGCGGTTCGGTTGATCGAACGCGATCTCGATATCCGTTCCGATCCCACCACGGCCCCGCAGCAGGTTCTCTAGCGTCTTATCGAGATCGTCCAGCATTAGCGTTCCCCTTTACGCATCGAGCAGCCGGCCCATCTTCTGATTTTCACGCCGGACGGCATTACGGATGTGCTGCGCCGTAATGACCTGTCCGTCGGCAGCCGCTAAGTATGCCGCAGCGAGCGCCGCATTGCGAATACTGCCTCCGGCGAGCCGGTATTCCTCCGCAATTTCTGGCAGGCTCACATCGCCGCCGATCGGCGCGCTGGACGGGAAATGCGCCGCCCAGATACGCTGCCGGTACTCCGGCGTCGGGAACGGGAAGTCCACCAAGAAGTCGAGCCGGCGTGTGAAGGCATCATCGATATTCTGGCGGAAGTTGGTCGCCAAGATCACCACACCATCATACGCCTCAACACGCTGCAAAAGGTATGCGACTTCGATATTGGCATACCGGTCGCGGGCGTCCTTGACCTCGCTGCGCTTGCCGAACAGCGCGTCGGCCTCGTCGAAAAACAGGATGGCGTTACCGCTTTGCGCCTCGTTGAAGATCAAGTTCAAGTTCTTCTCGGTCTCGCCAATGTACTTGCTGACGACGGCTGACAGGTCGATCTTGTACAGCACAAGCCCGAGTTCCTTCGCGACGACCTCAGCCGCCAGCGTCTTACCGGTGCCGCTTTCCCCGGCGAACAGCGCCGAGATGCCGCGTACTGACCGTGATCCGAAACCCCACTGATCGCGCACGACATATCCGAAGCGCATCCGGTCGCACAGCTCACGCAGCTGCTCCAGCGGATCGGGCGGCAGGATCAAGTCGTTCCAATCTGTTCTTGGCGTTATGCGTGAGGCCAAATGGCCCAATGACAGCGTGGCGTGGGCCTGCGCGCCGGCATATAAGTCGTTGATGTCGGGCGCCGCGCCACGCGACGCGGCGATGTCAGCGGCGGTCTGCGCCGCACGCCGGATGCGCGCCGCGCCAAAGCGGAACTTGCCCGCCAACACTGAGACGTCATCACGATCTGCCCTCGCGCCGATCTGCTGGGCGACGTTCAACCACAGCGCCTCACGATATGGAAACTCAGGAAGCTCGAACGCCAGCCGCAGCATACGCCGGTTTTCAAGCGGTTCAGGGGGTTCCCACTCTCGTTCGCCACCGATGAACACCGGCAGCGGATACGTGCTCAGCCTGTCCCACAACGCTGTGAGCAGCGGCCGGAACTCCAACTCGAGCAGTGCATCCCAATGATCGACAAAGAGCGCCGCGCCATGCAGCAGCCCTTCGCGCACGATGACACGCGTCAACACGTCTTCGGAAAGGTCGCTTTGAGCCGCCAACGCCGCGTCAATCGACAGCAGGGGCAGCGACACCGACTGGCATAAGGCGAATGCCGTCTCAACCTGCCCCAACTCGCGCAGCCCGCTGAAGTACACCATCGGGCCTTCAGGCAGCGCGTCCGCAATCGGGCCGACTTGGAGATCAGGTGGAGGGGCGGCATCGTCGACGACATGCACGATCCGCCGAACACGCTCGTCCACCAGCGTGCCGCCCATCACGTATGACACGACGCGCGGTTCGACGCGCATCAGGTGCATAAGCGACGCCGCGTTGGCGCGGGTCGGATCGGCATTCAGCTCGATCAGCCCCCAGTAGCGCAGCGGGCTTTCGGCCAATAGGCGCGCCCACACGAGAAAACGCTCGTGCGGGTTGCGCCCCAGCAAGTTCATCGCAAGGTTGATAGACGGGCGGCGCAGAGAAACGTCGTCCTGAAGATAGGCGTAAATGCGTTCGTACCGGCGATCCAGCTCCGGCGCCAGTGCGATCAGCAGCAGGTATTGATCGACCGGGGGTAAGCCGAGGGTTTCGCTCAACCGGGCGATTGCGCTGTTCGTTTTATCAAAGACGTTCGGGGCAAGCTCATCAAAATGCGCGTCGGTGCCAGCCCACAGACCCGACATCCCCGGATGCTCAAGGTAACGAGCCACCTCGTCAGGCGTGACGACGAGACCCCGCAGCGCATCGGTCGGGTCGTGCTCCGACGAGTCCGCGCGGGCCACTGCCGTACGGAGAAGAGATTCAATACGTTGGAGTGCCCGGTTTAGTGCGGCGAGATTGCCAGCAGACGAGTCAGACGACTCGCGGCTCTCTCGTGGTTCATTAGTCGCCAACGAGTACCCCCGTGATTACTCGTGCCGATGGGTGTGAATGTGTGTGAAGTGTGCAGTTGGTATCGCACCCGATATCTACAGTCTAACACAATGTGAACTCAGCGCAACCGGAGTTGATCTCAATGGACTGAGTCAACGATACGCCTCCAATTTACTCGATGACCCAATGCCGTCAGCCGCGTGGGGCGTACAGAGCCTCGCCCGGCAGGAGTTCGCCGGCCGTGAGTTCCGGCTTGGCGAGGCGCAGGCGGATCACCTGTGCGGACTCCTCAAGCGCGATCTCAGCCTGCCGCGCGAGGCCATCAGCAAGCTGGCCGACCCGTACGTTATCCGATGCGCGGAGGGTGTAGGGGCCAATTTCGACACCAAATCGCACATGAATTTCGACCGGGCCAGAGGCGAAGCGCAGTGTTTCACCATCGGCGGGGCGTTCGACTGCCACACGAAGCTGCGCGACTGCGGGCTGAGTCGCAATATCGTCAAGCGGCGTGAAGAAGCGGACACTGTGTTGGCCGCTCAACGGCAGCGGTTCGTGCCCGATGCTGTAATCGTCAAGCAGCACACGCGCCCCACCGGTCGGCGCTAAGTACCACTGACCTGATCGATGGTCGAAAATGAATGCGGCGCACTGATCCGGCAGCAGCGCAACCCGGCTCCCCAACGCGCCGAGCCGCAGGTCGATGTCCGGCGTCACTTGCGAGGCCGGGTCGGGGACGCCGGCGATCAGCGACGGCTTGCCTTGGCTGTGAATCGCCGTCGAGCCAATCGTGATATGCACTTCGCGTCCACCGGTCATCACCGCCGTGGGAAACGGGCCGGGGCGCGGCTCTTTGACGAGGATGCCGACGCGGTCGCCGGGCATCAGACCGCACGCGCCGATCCGATCCGCCATCGCCAGCGGCGTCGCCAGTTCGAGGACATGCGCACGGATCGCCCGGCCGACCTCATCTGCGCTCAGCGCCGCGGCGACATTCGCCCGCGCCTCCTCTGCGCTGACGATGATGACCGACGGGAACTTGAACAGCACGGCTACAAGTCGGTCTTGATGAAATCGGCGATGTCCTGCTGTGCGCTGCTGTGGAAGATCATCACCACATCGCCGATCTGGAACTCGGTCACGCCGTCCAGCCGGTGCAGGTAGAACCCGCGCCGCGCCTTACCGTCGATTCGCGTGAGCGCGTTCGACTTGCGATTCGAGTACCACCACTCCCCTTTGCGCCACAAGATCGCGCCATGCTGGCGTGAAACGTTGGCGTCGTCGCTGATGTTGATGTCGTTGGACGATCCGCGCCCGATGGTCACGGTCTTCTTGGTCAGCGGGTGCGCCTGACGCACGCCGTCACGCAAGACCGTCAGGGTCATCAACTGCGGGCCGAGGTCGATGGTGTCCGGGTACAGGATAACCCGCTGAATCCGCCGCCGTCGGATGGCGCGCAGCAGCAGTAGATTGAGCAGCAGCGCCACCAGTAGGACGATCAATGGGACGCCAAGGGTCACGCGCCAGTTCGGCGGGCGCGGCACAACCCGTGCTGGAGTCGGTGTCGGGATCACGGCCGGCTCAAGTTCGAGCGGCAGCGGATTGCTGCCGGCCAACGCCGGGCTGCCAGCGGATGGACTGGGGACACGGGCGCTCAATTCGTAACTGCCGCCGTTGGCCGCCTCAGGGAATAGGCGGCGCAATTCGGCGGCGAGGTCGGCAATCTGCAGCGACGCTTTCCCGTCGACAAACGGCGCTGTGCCGAGAATCTGGCTGCGATCCGGTTCCCCGACCGGCGCGGCCCGGAACTCGACATCCGGCAGCACGATACCGGCGCTTCCGCTGACGATCAGAGTCGTCGGCCCGGACACTTGGCCCTCCAACCCGCCCTGCGTGACCTGCATGTCCGTATCGACGGTGAACTGCAAGGGCTGCTGCACGTACAGCCGCAGCGCGGACGGCGTGCGTGCCAGCGTGTTGTTCGCGTTGTCCCACAGCTCGGCCTCAATCGTGTAGAAGCCGGGCTGCAATTGGGTGGCGTCGAACGTATAGACAGAGGCGTTGGACGTCTGCACCACCTCGTCGTTGACGCGGAAAACGATGCGCGTGCGGTCGCGGCCAAGGTCGGATCGCGCGTTGACGCCGATGTCGATGCGTCCGGTCACCGGCGCGCCGCCGGGGTCGGTGATAAAGGCGATCTCATGCTGCAAGACCTCAATCGGGCAGGCAACCTGATCCGACACCGGGCTGGCATCGTCGCGCAGCGCGCTGATTTCGAGGGTGGCCCGGCTGGCGCTGTCGGGGATCAAGTTCAGCGCGCTGACCCGCACAATGACTTCGCTGTCAAGCACGCGGACGAACTGCCCGATATACCCTTGAACGGCCAGCGCGATAGACGCGCGGGTATTGTTGGCCTCGCCGTAATACCATGTGTAGCCACCGGCCTCTGTGCTGATCGTCGTCAGCTCTTCGATGTCCGGCTGATCACGCGAGACGAACGCGATATTGTAAATCTGAGTCTTGTCTTGGCGGGCCTGCGCGATGATCGCCGCGCTGGGCGTCTGTTCCAGCACACGCCGCCCGCTGTCGGTGATGACCAGCACGGCGCGCCGTGTTTCCGGCGCAAACGGGAACGAATCAAGCGCGGCCGCTATCGCATCGTAGAGCCGGTTGTCGCCCGGCGTGACGCGCAGGCCGGTCAGGTAATCGTCGGCGAACTGCTGCTTATTCGCCGTGAACGGAGTCACGGGGGCGACGGTATCGCCGAACGTGATGAGCGCGACTTCGTCCTCAGGCAGCAGCTCGGCCAGCAGGCTTTCCGACAGCACGGCAGTCAGTTCGACCAGCGGGACGGTGTCGGTGATGTCGAGCACGATCACGAGGCGCAGCGGCGGCCGTTCGGCCTGCGGCTCTACGATCACGTCATCACGGCTCAACGGCGCAGTCTGGCCGCGCTGCTGTACCTGAAGCAGCGTCACATCCTGCGCCATCGGCCGGCCAGTCTCGGATTGCAGCGCAACGCGCGCCACAGCTTGATTCTCGGAGCGTTCGAAGCTGCACGCGTATGCAAACACGACAGCAGGTTGTTCGGTCTGCTGCGCAGAGGCCACGCCAACCAGCAGCAGGACAGGGATCAACACCGCCGCTGCGGCACGGGTGAATCGCATAGAGACACCTTTCACCGGTTCAATATCCAGATCGCAGCCGCGATAATGAGAATAACAACCAAGACGTTGAGGCAGCTCGCGCCGGTTGGCCCAACCTCGGTGATGGGATCGCCCGGTTTGCGCAATTTTAGCGACCACTTCCGGTTGTATCCAACAAACACGCGGTCACTCCCCTGCGCCTCCCAGATATCATCGACATAAGCGTCGACCAGACCTTCGACAACGACAGCCGTCACGTTGTCCTTCGCATCCTTCTGATTGGCACGCTTGACGAGCAGCTCCGCGGCATAAGCCGTAGTTCCGCGCACGATCTCAGCGATCTCATCCAGTTCGAGCGCATCGGTCAGGCCATCGCTGCACAACAGCAGCTTATCGCCCGGCGTAAACGGGACGGTCAGCATTTGCGGCGTGATCATGTCACCCTTGCCGATAGCGCGGGTGAGCACGTCACGCAGAGGGGGTGGATCGAACTGTTCGACCGCTTGCTGCGTAGGCATCTCGACCGGCCGCCGCTGCATGTGATCCTGCGTCAGTTGAGTCAGGATGCCGCCGCGGCACAGGTACAACCGGCTGTCGCCCGCATGCGCGATGTACGCCGTCCAGTCCTTGAGGACAACCGCCGTGAGGGTCGTCCCCGCGGGGCTTGGCGAGCGGCGCACCCACGCCCGCACCTCGGCGTTGATGTGTTTGAAAGCGGCGGTCAATACATCCGGCCACGGCAGTGTGTACGGGACGTTCTGATGAAATGCGGTCAGCAGGTACTTACAGGTGAAGGCGCTGACCTCGTCGCCATCCTGCCCCGCGCCGACGCCGTCAGCAACTGCGAACAGGTATGCGTTCGGATGCTGTGCGATGGCGATAGCGTCCTCGTTGTTCTCACGCATGGGGCCGGTGCTGGTCGCATACGACGCATCGACCCGCGTGACCACCGGCGTGCGGTCGAACATCAGCAGTTCGACTTGATACGAGGTCGCACCCGCCGAGATCGTGTCGCCGGTGCGCAGCGCATACGGCAGCTTGGGCGCAGCGCCGTTGATCTTGGGCATCGGCCCGCTCCGGATGCCGGTCAGCGCGACCGGGCCGCGCGCATCGCTGGCGATGGCGGGGCTTAACTCAAGCGTCACGGTGTACTGATCGAGCGGAAGCGCCACCGTCGAGATGGGCCGCGCCGCGCCGCTCCCGATATGGCTGATGTACCGTTCATCACCGGAGATGAAGTGAATCTGTGAGACCTGCGCCACTTGTGCGACCGGCCGCCGGCGCGCGCGCTCGGCGTCGGTGACGAACAAGTCACGCAGATCGCCACCGGCATCGCGTTTCTCCAGCTTGACGATACCGAGCCGCTGCCCCAACACACGGAAGGGTGACAGGAACTGGCCGCCGATGCCCCGCAGCAGCGTGCTTTGCTGCTTGACCACGCGCAGGGGATTGAGCACGCGCAGCCCCTGCCCGATACCGCGAAACAACTGGGTCGGCGCGAGCAGGATTCGCTGAAAGCCATACAGGAGATTGCTGAGTGCGTTCACGGCGCCCCCGGAGTGTGGCACACGTTAGCAACTATAACGCTCTAGGACTAAATTCGCATGCGGAGGTGACGGACGTTAAAATAGAGATTGCGATTGCGAGGAGTCGTAAATGCTGCCAACGCAGTGGGGAATTCCATACGTGCTGTGGGTTGGGGCAGCGGCGCTTGGGGCGATCGCGCTCCTGCAAGTGCTCTACTACCTCATCCTGTTGGTACCCAAACGGGGCAGCCAACCGGTGCGGCAGCCCACGTCGCCGGTGATGCCGACCCGTCCCGCCGGTATCGATGCCAAGCAGCAGCTCGCGCCGATGACCGGCGGTAAGCTCGTGATCCTGAGCGGGCTTGCCAATGTCGACGAGATTCCGCTGCCGAGCAGCAGTTTCATCATGGGACGCTACTACCATCCAGAGAACAACATCCACGTCGCGTTGGACGAGCGCAGTATCTCCCGCCGTCACGCGCAGTTCGACGGGGTAGATTCACGCCGCGAGTATACGCTCACCGACTTGAACAGCAGCTACGGAACCGGCTTGCGCGCCGCCGGTAAGCTGCAGCCCCTCCCTCCCGGCCAGCGGTTCCGCATTTACAACGGCGACGAGATTCAATTCGGGCAGCATATCGTCATCCGATTCGAGCTGCCCGGCGACAAACGCCCGGCCCCGACGGAAGAACCGGCTCAGAACGTCCGCGTATGAGCAAGCCAACCCGCGACGCCTTCGGCGACTGGATCGTCGTGCGCAAGGTCGGGCAGGGAGCAGCGGGACAGGTATGGGCAGTGCGGCGGCACGGCACGAACGCGACGCTCAAAGCCGCCTTTGCCGACTCCGACCCCGCCCGTAGGAGCCTTGCCCGCGAGGCGTTTGTGCTGTCCCGACTCAAGCACCCGAACATCCCGCGCGTGCTGGAGTGGAATGTCCGCACAGGTATCCTCGTGATGACACCCGCGCCCTCGGAGACTTACGGCGATCTACTTCGTTCTGCGCGGCTGTGGGATATCCCGCTGAGCAAACGGCTGTCCGACCTGCGCGCCATCGCCGAAACGCTCGACACGCTGCATGAGCAGGGGATCATCCACGGAGACTTAAAGCCGGCGCACATCACCACTGCGGATCCGCCAGTTCTGATCGACTTTGGCGTGGCGCGCTCGGCCGATATGCCCGACCCGCCCGAACCCGACGCCGGCGCCGCCGCCTATCTGCCGCCGCCGGACATCCCGCTGGGGCCGGAGCGCGACAACTACGGTTTCGCCATCACGGCCTATGAAATCCTGTTCGGCGCGCATCCGATCCTGCGCGCAAAGGATCGCCAGATCGACCCGCTTGCGCTGCGCAAACGCGCGGGGGAACGGCTTGCATCCGGCGACTGGCGGCAGCCGTCGCGCGCGCCGATCCGCGAACTGCCGCCCAACCTGCGCGCCGCTGATCTCGTCGGGCTGGATGACCTCTTCACGACGGCGTTCACACAGTTTGGCGACATCGGCACGACGCTGACCGACTGGATGCTCGCTGTGACGATGTGCATTCCGGAAACGCTGGAGTCCAGCGCTCCCGATTCGCTCCCTAAACCGTTCGGGGCCGCGTATACGGCGCAGCAAGTCGGCGCGCTGTACGACACAGATGCAGGCACAGGCCGCGCCGTTTCGATCCCGCTGTGGTTGATCACCGCGCTGATCCTCGCCTCGGTGGTCGTCATCCTTGTGCTGACCCGGCCCAACTGACCATCCCGATCAATTCCAGCAGGGATGGCGGCGAACGTGGTATGCTCATAGACACCACGAACGAGGATGACCGCCATGAACTCGGGAGAATTAACCGCGCGCATCCAACAAATGCGCGACGCCGCCGCACAGTTGGGCAGCGCTGCCGGTCAGGTTCAGCGCAGCATCGACGCGATTGAGACCGAAATTCGCGCGTTAGGGCCGGATCGATTCATGAGCGTCGGCGCCGAGGCGTTTCGGGCCGAGTTCTACCGCTTAACGCCCAAACTGCGCGAGACATTCGAGCAGTTGGCGGCGTTCCGTGATCGTCTGCACGCGTCGGCTGACGACATCGAGATCGCGTCGCGCGCTAGCCAACCCGGAGGCCGGCTATGAGTGACTGGGTGCGTGTCCCCTATACGGAATTGGTTCATCGCGCTGGCCGTATCCGGCAGGAAGCCGACACCATCCGGGCCGAAATCCGCACGCTGAAATCGACCGTCGAGAGCTTGCAGTGGATGGGCCGCCGCGCCGAACGATTCTTCACGGTGTGGAACGAGACGCTGCCAGAAATGGAGCAGTGGGTGCACATTCTGGAGAGCTTCGCCGCCGAGCTTGAGGATCAGGCGCGTCGCATCCAGTTGGCCGACGAGTCGTTCTAGCGTCCCCGCTTCCCCAATGCCGCCAGCCCCCCGCTTGACCCGTGCGCCGCTTCCACCGCTGCCCGACCTCGCGGTTGAAATCCCGGCGCCTCCCGCGTATCCCGACCCGCCCGACCAGAGTCTGCTGCTCGCTGTGCTGCCGCTGGCCGCAATCGGGACGCTGGCGCTGTTCTACACTGTACGGGCATTCGGCGGGGGCGGCGGGCTTGAGTCGGCCCTTCCGTTGATCGCGCTGGCCGGGCTGTCGGTCTTGGTCGCCGTGTACGCCAGCCGCGCCCGCCGCCGTTCATACGACCGCCGCCGCGAAGAGCTGCGCATCGGTTACCTGCGCGGCCTCAACTATAAACGAGCGCGGCTTCAGGCGGCCCATGATGCACAGCGCGCGATCTTGCAGGCCGCGTTCCCGCCCGCGAGCGCACTGGTCGATGCCGCGTCGGATCGCGCCGGTCGGCTGGTGCTGCGCAGGCCCGGTGACAGTGATTTCGCGGCATTCCGAATCGGCGCTGCGTCGCTGCCTTCGCCCGTGCGCATCTCCGCCCCTGACCCCGATCGCGCCCATCCTCTGCTGACCCACGCGCTGGCGCTGGCAGAACAGTACCGGATGCTGCCAAACGCGCCCGCCGCCGTCCGCTTGCTGGACGGAAGCGCGGGCATCGTAGGCCCACGCGAGCATGCGATGGCCGCCATGCGATCCGCCGTCATCCAGCTCGCCTTGCTGCACGCGCCCTCCGAGCTGCGCATCCACGTCGTCGCGCCGTACTCCGCCGCGGACGAGTGGCGCTGGATCGAATGGCTGCCTCACGTCAGCACGACACAGCAAGGCGGCGCTGCCGATCTGCTCGCGTTCGGCCCTGACAATGCCCAGTCGCTTGGCGCAGTGCTCATGCAGTCGCTGAACGAACGGCGCGAGGCCGTGACGCGCACGCCCCACCTATTGTTAGTCGTCGATATGAGCGACTCGACGCGGGTCGACGCGCTGCGCACGATCCTGCTGGACGGCCCGACGTTGGGCGCGTCTGCGCTGCTGATCGCGCCCCCCGGCCACGGGCTTCCGGGCGACTGCGCCACGCAGATCACGGTGACAGCCGATGGGCGTTTCCGCGCCGCCTACCTCGTCAACGGGCGCGAGACATCCGGTTTGGTCGAGGGTATCAGTGCCGCCGATGCGGGGCGAGCCGCGCGCGCGATGGCGGCGGTTCCGGTCAACGCGCCGGACGAGGGGCGACTGCCGCGCAGCGTGAGCTTCTTAGAACTGTACGGCGTATCGCTGCCCGCCGACCTTCAGCCATTGATCGGCGTGCGGTGGCGCGCGCCGGTGCGTGGGGGGACTTTGCCGCGACCGGTGCGCATCGGCCGTGAAGGCGGCACGACCGTCATCGACCTCGACCTCGCGGAAGGCCAGCACGGCCCGCACGGCATGATCGCCGGCACGACCGGTTCGGGTAAATCCGAGCTGCTGCAGACGTTGATCTGCGGGTTGGTGATCGAACACGACCCACGCCTCGTCACGCTGCTGTTGATCGACTTCAAGGGCGGCAGTACGTTCGGCCACTTCGCGCGGCTTCCGCACACCGTCGGGCTGGTCACCAACCTCGACGGCGCGATGGTCGAGCGTGTGCTCGAAGCCCTCAAGGCCGAGATCGTCAACCGGCAGTCAGTCATGCGTGAATTGGGCGTGCGCGACATCACGCAGTATCACCGTACCTACACGACCACCGCCGCCCAAATGTCCTCGCCATCCTATCGCATGCTGCCGCATGTGTTCGTGATCGTGGACGAATTCGCGCAGCTCGCCCGCGAGTTCCCCGACTTCCTCGCCGAACTGGTGCGCGTCGCGCAGTTGGGCCGCAGCCTCGGGCTGCACCTGATCCTCGGCACGCAGTCACCCGCTGAGGTCGTCACCGAGGAGATGGCGGCCAATCTACAGTTCCGCGTGTGTTTCCGCGTACAGACAATCGAGGCGAGCCGCGCGGTGATCCGCCGGCCCGACGCGGCCTATCTCCCCGCCGATTGGCCGGGCCGCGCGTATTTGCAGGTCGGTGAGCGCGGCGTCTTCCGGCAGTTTCAGACCGCGTTCAGCGGGGCCGACGCGCCGGTAGAACATGCGGCCGCGGAGGACATGACGCTTGAGTTGATCACCGAAGGCGGCAGCGTGATCGACCTGCTGGACGACACGCAGCCGATGGACGAGCCGGAAAGCGAGTCGTTCCACACCGTCGCCCACGGCATTGTCGAGACCGTGCTCGACTACACGCAGATCAACGATGTGCCGTTCATGCCGCCGCTGCTGCTGCCGCCGTTGGGTGACCGCATTCCCTTGCGCACAGCATACACGCTGTCCGGCATCCCAGCGTGGAACGGACGGACGTGGCCGGACGGCGATCCCATAGGCGCGCCCATCGGCGTGACCGATGACGTGACCGCGCGAAGTCAGCAGGCGCGGATCATCCACCCAAGCGACCGCCTGCTTGTCACCGGCGCATCGGCCAGCGGCAAGACCACTGCGCTGTGGACAACGGCGCTCAGCTTGGCGCTCAGCCACGGGCCGGATCGCTTGCACATCTACGTCCTGAGCATGACCGGCGCGCTGGACGTGCTGGACGCGCTGCCGCATGTGTCGGCCGTGCGCGGCGACGAACCCGAACGGGTGCAGCGCCTATTCCGCCGGCTGCACACCGCGATGACTGCGCCCGGTTCAGGCCACGATCATCCCGCAATCCTGCTTATGATCGACGGCTTCGAGGCCTTTCGCGACCGTTACTTCGACGTCCACTTCAGCGATCTCGAACGGCTGCTCAGCGGAGGGCGCGCGGCCGGGTTCGGCTGTGTGATGACGGCGACCAGCATTGGCGTGCTGCCCGAACGGCTGCGGGCGCTGTTCCCCGACCGGCTGGCGCTGCGCCCTGCGCATCCGACCGATTGGGCGCAGGCCGTCGGGCCGGAAGCGCCTCGCGTTTCCGCTGCACTGCCGGCCGGGCGCGGCGTCATTTCGGGCATTACCCCTCTCGTTATCCAGATTTGCCTGCCGAGTGAGTTCCCGGTCGAAAACCCGGCATCTGCGCTGCGTGAGACCGCCGCCGACATGACCCGCGCCGTGTCCGCGCTTCCGCCCGGCCACCGCGGGCCGCCGCCCGTCCGCACGCTGCCCGTCAGGCTTCCGCTGACGTTGAGCGCCCCGTCTGACCGGCTTGCCACGCCGTTGGGCGCGGCGGATGACGATGCGCAGTCCGCGTTCGTGCTCGACTGGGCCGCCGATGGGCCGAATTTCGCGGCGGCCGGCCCGGGGCGCAGCGGCAAGACCAACCTGCTGCTGGCGGCCACGCTGCAAGCTGCGTCTGTCCGCCCGCCCGACGCGCTCGATATCGTCGTGGTCGATTTCAGCGGCCGCAGCCTGCGTGCATTGAGCGCCCTGCCGCACGTCTGGTACGCGTCTGACCCGACCGCGCTCGAAGAAGCCGTCACGATGTTAAACGCCGACACACGGCCCGCCGCCATCGTCATCGACGACTACGATCTGGCGGCGGACGTCCTCAACTCGGAAGGCGGGGCGCTGCTGCGCGCTCTACGCGATATGATCCGGCTGCGCAAAGACACGTATGTGTGGGCCGCCGGGTACCTTGATCGCGCCGGCGATCCGTTGATTCGGCACCTGCTGATGCGGCGCAGCGGCTTCGCTTTCGGCGGACGCGAAGGATTAGCGGCCCTCGGCGCGCGCCTGCCCAGCGACGCCGGAGACCTCACCTTGCCCGGCCGGGCCGTGTTCGTCCAGCAGAATCGCCTGACGGTCGTTCAAATTGCGTGGGTCGAAGACGCCGACGCGCTCGCGAGTCAAATCGCGGCACGGTGGGGGGCCGAAAGCCGCCGCGCCCCATCGCAAAACGGCGCGCCGACTCCTCCAACGCCTCCGGCGCAGCCTCTCGACATCGACACCGCCGGCCTGATCGACGACCTGCTGCGGGGGGCCTCCAATGGCTGACATGCACCCGACGCTGGTTCGCGCCAACATTGCGCTGTTCACCGGCGACTATGCGGAAGTGCGCCGTCTGCTGCAAGACTACCGGGCAGAAGGCGGCGGCGCGGCCGAATACGCGTCGATGGCGCTGTGGCTCGACGCGCACGCCCAAGCCGATCAGGAGGAGCGCCTGCGCCGGCTCGAAAGCCTCGTCGTCAGCGTGCCGATGGACGATCCATACGCCGCGCTGGCCCAGACCGTGCTCGACCTCGAACGCGACGAGCTGCCGCCGCCCCAGCCGATCATGCGCCGCTGGCAGGTCATCGCAGCGGTCATCGTGCTGTTCGGCGTGCTGATCCTCGTCTACGTCAACAACCTGCGCAGCGCCCATGTGACAGTTGCGGTCGCCCCGACCGAGGCCGCGCCCACGCCGACCCCGACTCTCCTGCCCGACCTCAGCCGTCCGCTGACATCCGACCTGTACACCGTGCGCTATGAAGGCGGCATCTTGCAGGTGACCGCCGTCGAGGACGACTCGCAGCGCATCCTCGACTCGTCGGGACAGGCCTTAACGCCGGTGCCGGGCGCTCGCTTCGTTGCGGTAGAACTGGCGTTTGAATGCCGCCTCGCGATCTGTCAGTCGCCGCCGGAGGCCGAACTCACGCTTGGGTTGGGCGATCAGAGCGAGATCGCGCCGCGCGCGGATGTGCACGTCCAAAACGAATCGCTGCTGTCAGCGGTCGCGCTGGGCGTCACGACGCGGGGTTGGCTGGTGTTTGAAGCGCCCGCGATCGTGCCGATCGACGGCTTGCTCGTCGCCGCGCCGGATGGCAGCGGTGGCACGCAAACGCTGCGCGTCCCGCTTGATTAAGCGGCTCGTTTGCAGTCTCCAGTCTTGCGCTGCGGATGAGCGATTGAGCAGAAATGCCGCCTCTCAACTGCCCCTGACAACTGACTCCTGACTACTGGCCCCTGACTACTGCTCCCTGACTACTGGCCCCTGACTACTGTCCCCCTGACTACTGGCCCCTGACTACTGTCCCCCGACAACTGGCCCCTGACAACTGGCCCCTGACAACTGACTCCTGACTATTGCTCCTACCTGCATGGCTTACGTCTAGTCGTGGTATGCTGTGCGCATGAACGATGTCGTGTCCGTCCGCCTTCAAGACCTGCGCAGCGCCGCGATCGAGATGTCCCGCAGCGCCGATTCGCTGCGTCTTGCCGCCGAGCGCATACACGCTGAAGTGGGCGGTCTAGCGGCTCAGGTCGATCCCTCCGGTTCGAGCGCGTTTGCGATGCTGGCGCACAGCGGACGGCTCGATACGCTGATTGAGTCGGTTGCCGGTCTGGCGTCACAGCTTTCCCGTGCGGCCGACGACCTCGAATCGGCCGGGCGCTGGCACGGGCCGCCGCTTGGAATCCTCTGGGATCGGCTGGGCGGCGGGGCGCGCATCAGCGTGCGCCCGCCAGAGATGCCGGCCGCAGCGCCAGCCTATACGTTGGGCAGCTACATCTCACACGCTAACCGCCCGCTGTACGATCAACTGCTGGCCGATCAAGCCGACCTCGCTGAACGCCGCGCCCAGATCGCCGAAGCCGAAGCGGCGCGAACCGCCGCGTTGGATGAACGCGCCGCGCTGTTGAACCGGCTTGTCGCCTACGGAACACCTGAGGCCGCCGCCCTCAACGATCCGCGCGTGCGCAGCCTCGAAGCCGCGGCCGAGACAGCGGCCCACGATGCCGAGCAGGCCGCCGATCAAGCTGGCATCTTGGAACAGCGGATCGAAGGCACGACTCAACGCCTGCTGGCCGTCACACCGCCTGACGCGGCCGATCCGGCTGTGATCCGGTCACTGGAAGGCGGGCAGAGTGAGTCATACGTGCTGGCGAATACCCGCGACTGCGTGAATTACGTCGCAAGCCGGGTGCCGATCCCCGGCGAACTGGCGGCCAACGCGCACCTTTGGGATGAGCGCGCCGCCGAACTCAGCCGGTTTGGTATCCGGACGTCGGACACGCCGCTGGCCGGGTCGATCCTCGTGCTAGAGACCGACCATCCCTACGCCGACGACCGCTACGGGCATGTCGCGCTGGTGGAATACGTCGACAGCGCCGGCGGTGTGTGGATCACCGATAACACCCACGCTCAACCTGTGCGCTTCGATACGCTCACGAGTGAAACCAGCGGAGATCGCGTCAAGTACCTCTACCTTCCGTGGTACACGAAGGCGTGACGGAAGTATTGCGGCACTGCGTTTGCGCTTGTGTTATAGTGTTTTCGGGACGAAATCAGGTCGCGCGCGGAACGCGTAGCGAGAGTGTGGTATGGCGACAAACAACGTAAATGCGATGGTCAAGGATGCCGTTCGCGCGCTGAAGGCCAACGACCGCGCCACGGCGCTCGAGCTGCTGCAGCGCGCCACGGAGACCGATCCGTACAATGAGCAGGCATGGCTTTGGCTCAGCGGCGTGGTCGAGACCGAAGACGATCAGCGCACGTGCCTGCAAAACGTGCTGTTCATCAATCCGGGTAACGAGAACGCACGGCAGGGCCTTGAGATGCTCGACGCCAAACTCGCCGCACGGCCTAAGACCGAGCCAAAGCCCTCCAACCCGAACGCGTTCGCTGGGTTCGATCTGCCGAGCGGGGATGACTGGTTGGCGGAACTGGACGAGATGCGCCAGTCGGCAATTTCTACGTCGTCGACCAATCCCTTCAACGTTTCGCTCGATGAATTCGACGATGTGATGGGCGACGCCTTCGCCGACCCGTTCGGGGATTCCTACATCGACCCGGCCAATGCGCCGTTCAGCGCCTCCACGCCTGATCTGCCGGTCGTTGCGCCCATGCCGACGACGACTGCGCGGCCCTCCAGCCCTCTTGAGGAAGACCTCGAAACCCTCTTCGGAGGTGTCGAGATGCCGCAGTCGCCCGAAGAGGGCAAGAAGCCGAAGGCGAAGCCTGCTAAGCCGCAGAAACCCGACCCGTTGGCGCACATCCCCGACGACGCCGACGCGGCGACCCTGTTCAACGCGATCCCGCGCAAGATCCGCATTGGATCGCTGCCGGGTGCGCCGCGCAAGGCCCCGGTGTTGCTGCGTCTGATTCTTGCCGGATTAGTGCTTGCCAATGTCATCCTCTCCGCGCTGATTTTCATAAAAGTCACGGCATAGACAAACAGTGCATGATGTGATACCCTGCTGCGTCACGATAGAGCAGTCAGTTTTCGAAGGATACGGAATCACCGATGGCGAATCATAAGTCTGCCCTCAAGCGCATCCGCCAGACCGCGAAGCGCCGGGAGTACAACCGCACTTATCGCACCCGCGCGCGCACATTCATCAAGAAGGCACGTGCAGCGATCAAGGCTGCGCCTGCGACGGCCGATACGATTGAGGCCGTGAAGGCTGCCGTGCGCGACTTGGACAAGGCCGCCAGCCGCGGCGTGATTCACCCGCGCAACGCAGCCCGTCGCAAGAGCCGCCTGATGAAGCAGCTCGCCGCTGCGCAGAGCTAGGGCACCACGGCATCAACATCAACGGCCGACATCTCACGTCGGCCGTTTTTGTTTTGCATGATTTGCCCTCGAGTCAGACCGCCGCTTTACGTGTCCGTCGGCTTGCCCGCCTCGACTTCCAGCCGATAACCCACACCCCGCACCGTCCGCAAATGCTGCGCGGCGTCGGCCTTCTTCAGCAGTTCGCGCACCTTGCTGATGTGCACATCCAGCGTGCGCATATCGCCGATGTAATCCGTCTGCCACACCACGTTCATCAACGTCGCGCGTTCGACGGTTTGGTTGGCGTGCCGGATGAACATTTCGAGCAGCGCGGCGAGTTTGGGGTTGAGCAGCAGCTCGTGTCCGTTTACGGTCAGCAGGCGGCGCTGCACCTGCATGCTGAACACGCCGGCAGACACCACCTCTTCGGCAGGCAGGTTGACGAGCTTCTGGATGTGATTGGTGAGCTTGCGGGCGGTTATAGGCGCGGTGATCGTCCCGTCGACCACCGTGCTCGCGGTCTTAGCGCCCGCCTGCGCGATCCGGATCAGCTTGATGGCCGGCTGCGCGTCACGGATCTGCTTCAGCGAACGATCCCCGTGCGTGCGCAGGCTCACCGAATCCCACACCACCACTCGCGGGGCCAGCGATGACAGGATATCAAGCGCACTTTTACCGCTGGTGACAATCGTGATCGCGTAGCGCTTCTCTAACGCCTCGACCCACTGCGCGCCCTTCAATGTCAGGCGGCCGATCAGCAGGACCGAAGGTCGTGGCTCCATCTGTCTAGCTCCATTAGTACGCAAACCGATCCCGCCGAGTCATAATGCACGTGTCTTCCAATTTCATTCCCGAAGACTTCAATTCGGCTGCGCAGGCCGCGCCGCGCAAGGGCTGGGACCGTCAAAGGCGGGGATGAACATGACCGATTATAAGCTATCCTCACGGACACGGCACGTATGAAAATCCTAATTGAGCAAGCGAACCGCAGGTTGGATGTCCACCGGCTCGCCCAACATGCGGTGCAGGTGGTCGATCTGGCCGCGACACTTCAACAGATCGCAGCGCCAACCTTCCACGAGCAGCAGCGCGCCGCCTATGTTGAGCGTCAGTTTCAGCAGGCTGGCCTTGCGGACATAATGACCGACGGCACGTACAACGTCTACGCGCGTATGCCCGGCCGCGTCCCCCGCCTCCCCGCCTTGATGATCACTGCGCATACCGATACCGTGTTCGGGCCGGATGTGGAACTGACCCACGGGCGTGACGCGACCACGCTGTACGGCCCCGGAATCGGAGACAACTGTATGGGCGTCGCCGGGATGTTGGGCGCGATCGCCGTGCTGCAAAACAGCGCGATCACACCCGACCGCGATTTGTGGTTCGTCGCGACGACATGCGAAGAAGGACTGGGCAACCTGCGCGGTATGCGCGCGGCGTTCGAGCGCCTCAAGGATCGCATCGGTGCGGTCATCAACATCGAAGGTCTGGCATTCGGCCACATCTACCACGCGGGGATCGCCGTCAAGCGCCTGCACATCACCGTGCGCACATCGGGGGGACACAGTTGGCTGCACTTCGGGCGACCCAGCGCAATCCACGTCTTGATGCAGCTCGGCGCGCGTATCGCGGAAGTTCGCCCCCCGCAGCAGCCCCGCACTACCTACAATATCGGCCTGATCGACGGCGGCGTCTCGATCAATACCATCGCGGCCAGCGCCTCGATGTGGCTGGATTTGCGATCCGAGGACACGACCGCGCTGCAAGCGCTCGAGCGCGAAGTCCGGCAGGTCATCCGGTCGTCCGAGACCAGCGACGCAGCGCTCGACATCGAAGTGGTTGGCGAACGTCCGGCCGGGAGCATCTCGCCCGATCATCCGTTGGTGCGCATGGCCGTCGACGCGCTCGAAACCGTCGGCATAAAGGCTATCCTTGAGACCGGCAGCACAGACGGGAACATCCCGCTGGCCGCCGGATATCCAGCCGTGACCGTCGGGATCACACGCGGCGGCAACGCGCACCGGCTGGACGAATTCGCCGAGATCGGCCCGGTCGAGCCGGGAATGCAGCAGCTGATGACCCTAATCCTCGCCGCATCACACGCAGACGTCGTGTGGACAACGGATTAGGAGCGCGCGGAATGAATCACATCTTTGTTACGGGGGCCAACCGGGGGATCGGGCTTGAGATCGTCCGGCAGCTCGGTGAACGGCCCAAGACCACCGTGTATGCCGCATGCCGCCGCCCGGACTCCGCCGCCGAGCTGCAAGCCGTGGCGTCCCGTGCGCACGGAACGGTGCACGTTATCCCGCTTGAAGTCACCGACCCGGCCCAGATCGCCGCGGCCAAGGATCATGTGCGCTCACACACCAACGCGCTCGACGTCCTCATCAACAACGCCGCCATCGACCCGGACGATGATGCGCAGCGCTTCGGCCGCATCGACCCGGACGTCATGCTCCACACGCTGCACATCAATACGGTCGCGCCCCTGCTGATCGCGCAGGCATTCGTCGACCTGCTCGAGGCCAGCAGCCTTGGACGGATCGTCAATATCTCGTCTCAGATGGGATCCATCGCTCAGCGCGACTACGGCGGCAGCTACGCCTACTGCGCGAGCAAAGCGGCGCTCAACATGAGCACGCGCGGGCTGGCCGCCGACCTCAGCCGGCAGGGAATCGTGTGCGTCGCGATCGATCCCGGCTGGGTCAAGACCGATATGGGCGGCCGCAGCGCGCCCCTCGAACGCGAAGAGTCGGCGCGCGGCCTGCTGCGCGTGATCGAACACCTCACCCGCACCGATAACGGCGCCTATAAACGCTGGAACGGCCACGATCTGCCGTGGTAATCAGGTCAGCATCCGCAGCGCTACACCCAGCCGGTCGATCTCCTCAGTCGTGTTGTAGTGGGTCAAGCCGACGCGGACGAGGCCATCAGGCTTGCCAAGCCGATCCATGATCTCGACGGCGTAGTAGTTGCCGTGCCAGACGTAGATATCCTGCGCGGCGAGGTGCGCGGCTACCTGCTTCGGCTTGTATCCATCTTTCTCGAAGATCACCGTTGGGACACGCTCGGCGGCGCGGTTCGCATCGGTGATCCCGTAGATGCGGACGCCCGGCACATGCTCCAGCATCATGATCAGCGCCGTCGTCAGCTCGCGTTCATACGCCACAAACGGAGCGGGGGACGGGCCGCGCCCGCCGTTCATCCGGTCAAGATAGTCCATCACGCCGCCTAAGCCGGCGATGAGTTCGTAGCAGCCGGTGCCGGTCTCCCAGCGATGCGGCGGCTCGTCGTGCGATGGGCGCACCTTGTAAACCGGCAGTTCCGCCAGCAGATCGTAGTGGCCCCACAAGATGCCGAGATGCGGGCCGAAGAACTTGTACGACGAGCACAACAGGAAGTCACATCCCAGCGCCTGAACGTCAATCGGAATGTGCGGCGCGGATTGCACAGCATCGACGACCGTGAGCGCACCGGCCGCCTTCGCCATCGCGACAATGTGCGCGACCGGGTTGATCGTGCCGGCGGCGTTGCTGGCGTGGACGATGCACACGACTTTGGTACGGTCGGTCAGCGCGGCCTCGAAACTATCGAGGTTGAGCGTGCAGTCCTCGACGTTGAGATCGACCCAGCGCACAACGAGGCCGTGATCGGCGGCGATACGCAGCCACGGCGACACGTTCGCGTCGTGATCCATGCGCGTCAGGATGATCTCGTCGCCGGGCTTGAGCGTGCGGGCGATGGCGCGGCTCAGCGCGAAGTTGAGCGTCGTCATGTTCGGCCCGAAGGCGATCTCGTGCGGGTTGGGCGCGCCGAGGAATCGGGCGACCTTGGCGCGCACGCCCTCCACCATCGCGTCGGTGCGGCGGCTCGTCTCGAACGTGCCGCCGCTGTTGGCGTTCGAAGTCAAGAAGTAGCCGGTGACCCGGTCGATCACGTCTTGAACGACCTGCGTGCCGGCGGGATTATCGAAGTAGACCGGCGTCCGGCCGTGTTCGGACGGGCGGTGCAGTGAGGGAAACTGGCGGCGGGCCGCCAACACATCGTATGTCATCGTGCGCTCCTAGGCGTGTGCAAGCCAAACAATGCCATGCCCCGGCATGACCAGCGAGAGATGGGTCAGCGCGGGTTCGTCGGTGATGAGATCGACAACTTGCGGGGGTATCTGCCACACGCGTGACAGCGCCTCCCATGTCACGATCTGCGGATAATCGCTGAAATTCGCCAGCACGACGATCATTTCGCTGCGCACGAAGCCGAGGACGTGCGGGCTGCCGGTGTCGAAGAAGGTCGTCGCGCCCGGCCCGAACGCGGGGTTCGCTTTGCGCAGGGCGATCATCCGCAGCAGCCCGTGGAATACCTTGCCCTGCGGGCTTTGGGGATCGTCCCGCGCCTCGTTGAGCCGTTCCCAGCCGAACTTGGGCCGGTGTACCCATCGTTCGTCGCTGGCTTGGCCCGGCCGGTCGAGAAAGCTGTAATCGTTGAGCTGCGCGATCTCGTCACCGCTGTACAGCAGCGGGATGCCGCCCACGGCCAGAATGATCCCGTGCAGCATCAGCAGCCGCTTGACCCCCGCGTCGATCCATTCCCGACGTCCCCGCTTCAGCCCAACTTCTAGGCCCGCGAGCGACGCCGCCGTTCCGCAGATGCGCATATCCAGCGTCGCCGGGTTGAAATTGAACGGCAGCCCGGCAGCGAACGATCCGTCATGCTGGCCGATGTAGAACCGGTTGAGAAACTGGCGGTGGTCAAACCCGTTGATCCCCACATCGCGCGCGTCCTCGTCGGCAAACGACCAGCCGATATCGTCGTGTACACGCACGTAGTTCACCCACGCCGTGCCGTCGGGCAGCGCGAATCGCCGTTCCATAGCGTGACGCAGCAGCTTGACCTCGCGCGTCGCCAACGCCTCCCACAGCAGCGCCATCAGGGTTGGGTTATAGCTGATTTGTGCTTCGTCCGGGCTGATGTAGCTGGCGACATCGTCGGGATGCACGATCGCCTCGCTCTTGAAGATCAGGGCCGGCGCCACGATCTGCGCCAGCGCGTTGTACGCCTGAATGAGGGTGTGCACCTGCGGCAGATTCTCACAGGTCGTGCCGAGCTGCTTCCAGATGAACGCGACGGCATCGAGGCGCAGTATCTCCACGCCTTGATTGGCGAGGAACAGCATTTCGCCCAGCATCGCGGTAAAGACTTCGGGATTGCGATAGTTCAAGTCCCACTGGAAAGTGTTGAACGTCGTCCACACCCAACGGTCGATCGGCTCGACATACGTGAAGGCGCCGGGGGCTTGGGCCGGGAAGATGTCGCGCAGCATCGGCTGGTATTGATCCGGCAGGCAGCGGTCGGGGAACATGAAGTAGTAGCCCTGATACCGTTCTTCGCCCGCTAACGCCCGCCTTGCCCATTCGTGCTCGTTCGACGTGTGGTTGAACACGAAGTCCAGCGCGACGCTGATGTCCTCGGCGCGCAGCGCGTCGATCAGGTCGCGCAGGTTATCCACCGTGCCGAGCGCCGGGTCAACATCGCGAAAACTGCTGATCGCATAACCGCCGTCGCTGTTCTCCGCCGGGCACAAGAACAGCGGCATGAGATGGACGTAGGTCAGGCCAAGCTCGCGCAGGTACGGGATCCTCTCTTTGACACCGCCGAGCGTGCCATTGAATAGATCGACGTACAACACGCCGCCGATCATGGTGTGCGACTGGAACCATTGTGGGTCGCGCAGCCGTTCTTCATCCCGCGCGCGCAGCGCCGCCGGCCGCGACTTAAACGCCTCGGCCGCCGTATATAGCAGTTGTTCGAGGTGATAGAAGAAGTCGTAGTGCGTGCCGTAGATCTTTGACAGCAGCTTGAACACGGCCGGAAAGTGCTGGTGAAGCCGGTGGTCGAAGATGGCAAAGTCGCCGTCAGACAGCACGGCACGCAAGCGCGGCGCCAAGCGCTCGTATGTCACGCGCGCCTCGCGGTCGAGATCAATCATTTGTGCCTCCAGAATCGCCATGTCATTATAGCGCGGCGGGCTGGTGCTTGCGGCGCGATCTGGCACGACTCGCCCTGCGCTGTGTTATACTGACGCTAGCTTCGCATCAATCCGAGTGAACGCAATCGAAAGGTCAATTGGTATATGGCTAGTCTGTTTGAGAAGATCAACACGCTGATCAGCGCCAGCTTGCATGGGCTGGTCGACCGCGCCCTTCAGGCCAACTCGCCGCAGGTGCTCGACGAGTACATCCGGCAGGTGGAACGCAACCTTGAAGAGCTTGAGGAATCGACCGCCAACGTCGGCGGCACGGTCAAGACGCTCCGCCGCAAGTACGAGGAATTCACCGCCGCGGCCGACAAGCTGGATCGCGACATCGACGCGCTGGTGTTGGCCGGCAAGGACGATCTCGCCATCGCCGCACAAAGCCAGCTCAACACCAAGAAGTCGCTGGCGCAGGAATACTATCAGCAGTGGGAAGAACAGAATAAGCAGTACGAGATGATGCTTGGGATGCGCTCGAAGCTCCAGTCGCGCCTCGTGTCGATCAAGCAGGAACGCGAACATTTGCTTGGCCTGATGCAGCTGATGGAGAGCAAGCGCATCGCCGCCAAGACGATGAAGTCGCTGGATCAGATCGCGACCGTCGGCGACGCCGAGATCAGCAGCCTGAGCGAGCAGATCAAGGCGCGGCTCGACAAGGAAGACGCGCGGCTCGAACAGGCGACGCGCAACGTCGCCGATCAGATCGACGACGCCGTGCGCAGTTCGGAGTTGGAACGCCAGCTGGCTGAGCGGCGCGCCCGCCTGCTGGGCAATCAGGGCTAATTCACCGTCAGGGGGCAGTGACTCGGTCTACGGGTCACTGCCCGCCTGTTCATTCGTCTCGGAGCCTCGCGTATCATGTCCGAACAACAGTCCGACCTACGCCGTCGTGCACTTGGCGCGATTCTGGCGAACGCGCTGCGCAGCCCGCAGTTTTTGTTTACGATCGCGTTCACCCTCGCGCTGTATGTCTTTGTCGGTGACAACATCAGCGTGCCGCTGTTCGACTGGCAGAGCTGGTATTGGCTGGTCGGCGGCGGCTTGGCGGGGCTAGGGTTCCTTGCCGCGTCCGTGACCGATCCGGAAGCCGCGCAAGAAGCCGTCAACCGTATGTTCGAGCAGAAGCTTCAGCTCGACCGCGTCAAGAACCGCGTCGCTCGCCAGCATATCCAGAAGGCGCTTGAATACCGGAAGCAGATGCTCGACCTCGCCAAGAAGGCCAAAGGGTCGCTGAAGACCAACCTGCTGCAGACGGTCGATGACGTCAACGCGTGGATCGGCCACATGGTCAACCTCGGTCTGCACCTCGACGAGTTCGCCGAGAACCAGTTGATCGTCCGTGACCTCAAGGAAGTGCCAACGCGCATCTCGAAGGTGTCACAGCGCATCGAGATCGAAAAGCGTAACGGCGCCGATTTGGTCGTCGCCGAGTTGCAAAAGCAGCGCGAGCAGCTCGAACAGCAGCTCACCAACTTGCAAGCCGCGGTCAACAACTCCAAACGCGCCGAAATCCAGCTTGAAAGCGCGCTCGCGTCACTCGGCACGATCTATGCGCAGATGTCACGCCTCGACACGTCCGAGGTCGACAGCGGCCGGATGCAGCGGATGCGACTGGAGATTCAAGAAGAGGTCAACAGCTTGCAGGATACGATCCACGCGATGGAAGAAGTCCAGCAGCAGGCGCTGCGCCTCGGCTAATCACGATAGGCTCGCCGCGAATGCGCTCGTCAGCGCGAACACGGTCTCCTGTTCGACATCTTGAGTCAAGATATGACCGCTGGTCTCCAGCAGATGTGTTTCAACACGCGTGCTGCGCGACAGCCCCGACTTCAGAGCGTCGAGATGATGCGGCCGCACGGTCTCGTCGCCTTTTGAATATACAGCCAGCACCGGCGCGGTGATGTCGGGCAGGCTTGCCAACGCGCTCGCCATAACATACGTGAGCTGTTCCACAGCGACCGACGACCACATCCCGTAACGCACGCGGCCCAACACGCGCTCGCCGCGCTCTTTTTGCTGCGCCAGCACACGCTCGGCGAACGGGCCGCGGTCGGTCTGATCGGTATACGGCCGAAACAGCTTTGCGAACCACAGCCTGCGTGGCGAAAGGTTCGGGAACGGCACGAGCGGCGCGGCAAGCGCCATGACGCCCGCAACGTCGCATGACGCCGCCGTGATGAGCGACAGCGCCGCCCCCATCGACAGGCCGCCGACGACCACGCGCTCGCACTGCCGCGCCAGCACATGATAGGCGTCCACGGCGGATGCGTGCCAATCCTGCCAGCGGACACGCGCCATGTCGCGCGGGTTCGTGCCGTGGCCGGCCAGCCTCGGCGCGTAAACTGTATACCCGTCGCCAGCCAAGTGCTGCGCCCACCACAAGACCTCGTGCGGCGACGCGGTGAAGCCGTGCATCAACACGACTCCCAGCGGCCCGCCCCGCGCAAAAAACGGCTCGGCGCCGGGCATGATCGGAGAATGCACCATTGGACGTGTTCCTTTACGCGGAGATGCTGTGGACGTTCGGCGTCCTCGCACTGGCGGGACAATAGGGTCGTTGCGTGCCCTGCACACTGAGATTACTATAAGCACACGTACCGGAACAATACGCTGGGAGAAGCGCATGCGCCGATTGGCCCTACTGCTTGTCGCCGTGCTGATGCTTGCAGCCCCAATCGCCGGTCAGGAAGATGGCCTGAACCTGCCTGCGGAGCTGTACACGCTGAAGCGCGATGGCACGATTCAGCGTATCGGGCTTGGCGCCGCGGGCGTATCGGATGTCACCCCGCCCGGCGCGCTCACGCTCGACTTCGGCCTGTCGCCGGACGGCGTGTGGATGGCGTACCGCACCGATGGCGCCGTCGGGCTGTACAACATGCGCACCGGCGAACAGCGCCCGCTCGATACCACCGGCGCGAGCTATCCGCCGTACCGGGGGCGCGGGCAGAGCGTGGCGTGGTCGCCACAGGGGGATGCGGTCGCCTATACCACCGAGACCGGCCTGCGCATCGCCGTATTGGATGGCTCATTCGGCGACATCGTGATCGGCCCGCTGATCAGCCTGAACTGGTCGCCGGACGGCCAGTTTTTGGCCGCTGAGGCCGAGAACGACATCTGGTGGGTCTACCGCCGGCAGCAGAACAGCCCCGAACCGCTTGTCCTGCACGCGGCGCTGCCCTCGTCGCGCGGGACAGCGTGGGTCAGCGGCAGTCTGCTGATGTTCGCCCCGGCGGAGGGCGGCCTGTTCCTGCTCGACGCGTCGAACGCCAATCAGCAAACGCAGCTCGCGGACGCGACGCGCCGATTCGCGCTCCCGCAGCGGCGGCAGGACGGCACGGTGGCCGTGTTCGGGCGCGCGCAAAACGATACACGCATCACCGAGACGGCCGGCTACCTGCACCAGATCGTCGCCACGCAGCGCGGGGTCGAGGTCGAGCAGATCGGCGAAGAAAGCGTCGAACTGTCGAACGTGCAGTGGGCGCCGGGGGGCCGGGTGATGGTTGCGCTGAGCGGTGGCGTCCTCGCTGTCGTCGATCCGGTCAGCGCACAGGGCTTCAATCTGCCGCTGACGGAGGTCGCTGCCGTGGCATGGGGCGCGCTGCGCCTGCCGAGTGTGCCGAACATGCCCCTCACCGCCGACATCGCGTTCTTGGGCGACGACGGCGCGGGCGTCCGGCAGGTGTGGCGGCTGGCAAAGGACGGCAGCGCCGCCCAGCCGATCACCGCGCACGACTCCAGCATCGACAGCTTCGACATCGCCGCGGATGGCAGCACGGTCGCCTACGTCAGCGGCGAGACCCTGTGGCTGTTCACCCCGAACCCCGATATCGCGACGCCGCTGGTTACGGGCGCAGGCATCACCCACCCCGCCCTCAACGCGGCCGCCGATCAGGTCGCTTATGCCGCGCCAGACGGCGTGTATCTGGTCGATGCGGCAGGCGGTGAACCCCGGCGCGTGCTGGAGGGCTACAGCGAGCCGGCGTTCTTCGACGCACGCGGCGCGCTGATCGCGCGACTCAGCGACGGTGATCTCGCGATGTACACGCTTGAGACGGGCGACGTACAGCGCCTCGGGAGCTTCCGTGTCGCGCGGCCGCTGCCGGACGGCCGGCTGATGGCGCTGGGCGCGGTGTCATCGACCCAACGCGACGGGTTGTACGTGCTTGATCCGGGCCGGGCCGAACCTGTACAGATCTTCGCGCCGCCGAACGGGACGATCAGCGACGCAGCGCTGCTTGCGAGCGGGGCGTTCCGGGTCATCGTCATCCGCAGCGACGGTCTGCCGGCGCCGCTTCGTGTGTACGACATTCAGCCGGGACAAGGCCCGGTGAGCATCCCGGTCGTGCCGTATCTGAACGACGCGCGCCTCTCGCCGGACGGCTTCACGCTCGCCGGTTTTGCCAGCGGCGCGGGCACGATGGCGGTCTACAGTATGGTCTTATCCGCAGAGAACGTGATCACTCTACCTGCGCGCGTCGAGAGTATCCGCTTTGTCCCATTCAGTTGATTCTCATATTGAGTGCGTAGAGTTCTCATCAGCCATTGCTACCCTGCACACCTGAACCGCGAGTGAAGGTGCTTCCCTAAAAGGACGAACCATGATGTCAGGCGAACGCATCCTTGTAATTGAGGACGAGGCTCGCATCGCTCAGTTTATCGAGCGCGGTTTGATCTATGAAGGCTACCGCGTGAACGTTGCCCGTGACGGCCAGACCGGCCTGAATATCGCACGGGACACCCCTCCCGATCTCGTGATCCTCGACTGGATGCTGCCGGGGCTGGACGGCTTGGAGGTTTGCCGCCGCCTACGCGCCGCAAGTGACGTGCCGATCCTGATGCTCACCGCCAAAGACGACGTCAGCGACCGCGTATCGGCGCTGGACACCGGCGCGGATGATTATCTCGTCAAACCGTTCAGCATCGACGAATTGATGGCTCGTGTCCGGGCATTGTTCCGCCGCGCGACGCCGACCAGCCGGCCGGAAGTTCTACGCTTCGCCGATCTCACGCTCGACACCGGCACACATCGGGCATACCGCGGCGATCACGCTATCGACCTGACCGCCAAGGAATACGACCTGCTCGAATTGTTCATGCGTAATCCACGTCAGGTGCTCACCCGCGATGTCATTTTCGACCGCGTGTGGGGCTATGACTTCGGCGGCGAGAGCAACATCATCGAGGTCTACGTCCGCTACCTTCGCCAGAAGACCGAGGCGAACAACGAAGCGCGCCTGATCCATACCGTGCGCGGAGTTGGGTACGTGCTCCGTGAGGAATAACAACCGCGTATGACTTTGAAGACGAGGTTGGCGTTTGGGGTCGCCAGCCTACTCGCATTGACGATCACCTTACTGAGCGCCGCGGTATTCGGGCTGATGTGGTGGTCGATGGTGCGCGAAGTCGATGCGCGCTTGGCCGATACCGCTAATTTGATCAACGCCGATACCCGCTTCGCAGTCCTGCCGCTGATGCAGTCCCGCTACCACGTCCAGCTTCCTGAGCTGGATTTTGTTCGTGCATCCGGCATCGAAGTCCAAGTGTGGGTCAAGGAAAACGGAACCTATGCGCCCGTCGACTCCTCGGCCAACCTCGAAGACTGGCCTAATGCGCTCGATCCGTCGACGTTGGGGCGCGAGGACGCGCACACCTTCTCCACCGTCAACATCGACGGCACGTGGTGGCGTGTACACACCAGCCCGATCTGGTTCGGGGCCAGCGCGATCGGCTGCATCCAAGTCGCGCAGTCGCTGGAGATCATGAACAGCGTGACTAGCTCTCTGCTGCTGGTGGTTTTGATCTGCGCGCTGATCGCGCTCGCGGGGTCGGCGATCCTCAGCCGGTGGCTGGCCCACCGCCTCATCGAGCCGGTACAGAAGCTGACGGCGGCCGCGTCTCATATCGTCGACGCATCCGATCTATCGACCCGCCTGCCGTGGCACGGCCCGAACGATGAACTGGGGCGGCTGATCTCCGTGTTCAACAAGATGATGGAACGGCTGCAGCAGGTGTTCAACGTGCAGCAGCGCTTCGTCGCCGACCTCAGCCACGAGCTGCGCACGCCGATCACCAGCATCATGCTGAACGTCGACTTGATGAAGAAGGTTGGCGCAGACGAGGAGTCGCTGTCCGCGATCTACACCGACACCGAGCGCATGTCCCGCCTCGTCAACGACCTTCTCATGCTGGCGCGTGCAGATTACGGCGGCGTATCGGTACACATGACCCCGCTCGACGCCGACGAAGTCGTGAGCGACGCGGTGCGCGCGGCGCGTCCGCTGGCGGAAGGCAAAGGGATCAAGCTGGCGCTGGCGCATATCGAACCACTGCGTATCTACGGCGATGTCCAACAGCTTCAGCAGTTGATGGGCAACCTGATCAGCAACGCGATCAAGTTCACGCCGGAAGGTGGCGCGGTGTCGCTGACGATCCAGCGTGTCGGCTGTATGGCGCGCATCGAAATCACCGATACCGGCATCGGCATCAGCCCTGAGCAGCACGAGCGCATCTTTGACCGGTTCTATCAGGTCGATCCGTCACGCACACAGGACGGCACCAGCGGGTTCGGGCTTGGGCTGTCGGTGTCGCGCTGGATCGCCGAGTCGCACGATGGCTCGATCACGGTGCGCAGCCAGCTGGGCCACGGATCGACGTTCATCGTCAGCCTGCCGCTGATCGATGCTGAAGTCGACGCGAATCATCCCTCACGCCAAACGACGCATCAAAAGCTCCCGCGCGTGCATCTGCCAGAACACCCGACAAGTCGCTAGACTCCTGCCGTGCAGCAAACGAAGCCGGCCACCCGATTTGGGCGGCCGGCGTGATTCCGGGTGAAGTTGTGCTGACGCTACGATTTCAGCGCCGCATGTGCGGCCGCGAGACGCGCCACCGGCACACGGAACGGTGAGCAGCTCACGTAGTCGAGGCCGACGTTGTGGCAGAACGCGATGCTCTTGGGGTCGCCACCATGTTCGCCGCAGATCCCGACTTCGAGGTTCGGGCGGGTAGCACGGCCCTTCTCCACCGCGACACGGATCAGCGTCCCAACGCCGTCAGGGTCGATGACTTGGAACGGGTTTTCGGGCAGGATCCCGAACTCGATATAGTGCAGCAGGAACTTGCCCTCGGCATCGTCACGGCTGATGCCGAACGTGGTCTGCGTCAGGTCGTTGGTTCCGAAGCTAAAGAACTCGCTGGCCTCGGCCATCTTATCGGCGGTGAGGGCGGCGCGCGGCAGTTCGATCATGGTGCCGACCTTGTAGTTCAGCTTGCACGACCGGACGGTCAGGATTTCTTTGCCAATGCGGTCGATCATCTCGCGCACGAACTTGACCTCATTGACGTGGTTCGTGACCGCCAGCATGATCTCCGGCCGGACGGTGTACCCTTCTTCGATCAGATCGCAAGCCGCCTCGAACAGCGCGCGGACTTGCATCTCGGTGATCGCCGGGCGCAGAATGCCGAGACGGATGCCGCGCAGGCCGAGCATCGGGTTGAATTCACGCAGCCCTTCCACCGCGATCATCAACTCCTCGACCCGCTGCAGCTCCTTGGGCCGGTCGCCCACCAGCCGCAGGCCAGCCGCCCGCAGCGCAAGCTGTTCGTGGTCGGGCATGAACTCATGGAGCGGCGGATCCAGCAGGCGGATAATCACGGGCTGCCCGTCCATCGCCTTTAGGATTCCGTAGAAGTCGTCGTGCTGGAAATGCTGGAGCTTGGCGAGGTTTTCCTTTTCCTCTTCGCTGCCCGGCTCGGCGAGGATGACAGCCTGCATCAGCGGCAGACGTTCGTCTTGGAAGAACATGTGCTCGGTGCGGCACAAGCCAACACCCTGCGCGCCGTATTCGCGGGCGCGGCGGGCGTCCTTAGGATAGTCGGCGTTCGCGTACACCTTGAGCTTACGTATCTCGTCCGCCCAGCCCAGCAGTTGATGCAGGGTGTATTCGCGGTTGAAATCAGGTTCGACACGGCGGATTTCGCCGACATAGACCTCACCGGTGGTGCCGTCGATCGAGACGGTATCACCTTCATGGACGACGATGCCGTCAACCCACAGCCGACGGGCGGGGATGTCGATCTCGAGCGTTTCGGCGCCGCACACGCATGGCACGCCGAACTGACGGGCGACGACGGCCGCGTGGCTGGTCGCGCCGCCACGGCTGGTCAGGATGCCCTTGGACGCCAGCATCCCGTGTACGTCGTCCGGCTTGGTCTCCGGCCGGATCATAATGACCGACTTGCCCGACTTGCCCCATTTTTCGGCGACATCGGCGTCAAACGCGGCGATGCCTACGGCCGCGCCCGGTGAAGCGTTCACGCCCTTGGCGATCCGGCGGCCGGTACGCACGGCTTCGTGGAGCGCATCCGGGTCGAACTGCGGGTGCAGCAGCTGTGAGACCTGTTCTGGCGAAATCCGCAGAACGGCGTCGCGCTTGCTGATAATACCTTCGGCGACGAGGTCAACCGCGATCTTGACCGCGGCGCGCGCTGTGCGCTTCCCGTCACGGGTCTGGAGCATCCACAGTTTGCCGCGTTCGATGGTGAACTCGACATCCTGCATCTCACGATAGTGCTTCTCAAGGCGGCCGACGATCTCGAGGAACTCGGCGAACGCTTCCGGCATCTCCTTCTCGAGCTGCGCGATGGGCAGCGGGGTACGGATGCCCGCCACCACGTCCTCGCCTTGCGCGTTCATGAGATAGTCGCCGAATAGGACTTTATCGCCGGTCGCGGGGTTACGTGTGAACGCCACGCCGGTCGCGCTGGTCGCGCCGAGGTTGCCGAAGACCATCGTCTGCACGTTGACGGCGGTGCCGAGATTGTGCGGGATGCCAGCGGCGTTGCGATAGTCAATCGCGCGCTTGCCGTTCCAGCTTTTGAACACGGCCTCAACGGCCGCTTTAAGCTGCGCATAGGGATCGGTTGGGAAGGCGCTTCCGACTTCCTTCTCGTAGACCTTCTTGAACTCGGCGACCACATGCTTCCAATGGTCAGCGTTCAGCTCGACATCAAGCTTGACACCCGCGGTCTTCTTCGTTTCGGTCAGGATATCCTCATACGCCTCGTCCGGCATACTCATCACGACCGTGCCGAACATCTGGATCAGGCGGCGATAAGCGTCGTAGGCGAAGCGAGCATCGCCAGTCTCCTCGGCGAGCGCCTCGACGACCTTGTCGTTCAGGCCGAGGTTCAGGACGGTGTCCATCATGCCGGGCATCGAGAACTTGGAGCCGGAACGAACGGATAGCAGCAGGGGGTTGGCGGGATCCGCAAAGCGCTTGCCGGATTTCGCCTCGACCCTCCGCAGCGCGTCGAGAATCTGATCCCACAGACCTTCAGGAAACTCACCGCCATCGGCCATGTAGGCATTACACGCTTCGGTGGTGACGGTGAAACCCGGCGGCACCGGAACGCCAGCACGGGTCATGTCAAACAGCCCCGCGCCTTTCCCGCCCAAAATCGATTTGACCTGATCCCACGTCGCCGCCCGCTTTTGAACTTCCGCCAGCTGATCGAACAGGTAAACCCACTTGATTCCCTTGTTCTGTCCATTGACGGGCGTAATCGACTTCTCAGGCTCCTTAATCATCATGAGGTTATCCTCCAAATCAACGACGGTTATATCTCCAACCTTAAGCCCACTGGCCCGATGTTCCCAATGTCAGAGATCACGCGCCCTACTGACGTTTGTCAGAACTGCAAATTGGAGTGCTACTCAGTTTCTTCCAGTTCGTGATGGATTGCACAATCCCGCGTGACGCCTGTCACTGAACGGACCGCGCGTCACATCCTACACTGAGGATGATTCGGTTCGCGGATGCGGAGGTAAACCCGATGCGAACGAACACGATTGCACCGCCCAGCGACGACAAGCGATGGCGAATCGTACAGGCGACGATGCGCAGACACGGCTTCGCGCCTGATGCTCTCATCGAAGCGCTGCACAGCGCGCAGGAGGCTTTCGGTTATCTGGACGACGACGCGCTGCGATACGTCGGAAAAAGCCTGCGTTTGCCCCTCAGCCGGGTCTACGGCGTCGCCACCTTCTACAACCTGTTCACCCTCAAGCCACAAGGCGAGCACACCTGCGTCGTGTGTATGGGCACAGCGTGTTACATCAAGGGCGGGCCGGACGTGCTGAAGGCCATCGAAGACGCGGCTGGCGTTCGCAAAGGCGAAACCACGCCGGATAAGAAAGTCTCGCTGTTGGTTGCCCGCTGCTTGGGTGCGTGCGCCCTTGCGCCCGCCGTCGTGTTTGACGGCGAGATGGACGGCCAACTTGCCCCCGGCCAAGCTGCATCACGAATCAAGGAGTGGATGGGCGATGGCAATTGACACGGTCGGCGCACTACCCGACGAAAACGGCAAGCAGCGGCTTATCGTCCTCGAACACGCAGGGAAGATCGACCCGGAAGACATCGAGGCGTACATGGCCGTTGGCGGTTACGCGACATGCAGCGACGTCTTGCAGTCGATGACGCCTGCCGAGGTCATCGAGCAGATTCGTAACAGCGGGCTGCGCGGGCGCGGCGGCGCAGGATATCCCGTCGGGCTTAAGTGGTCAACGGTCGCTAAAGCGCACGGCAGTCAGAAGTACATCGTCTGTAATGGCGACGAGGGCGACCCCGGCGCGTTTATGGATCGCAGCATCATGGAAGCCGATCCGCACCGCGTGCTGGAAGGGATGATGATCGCGGCGTATGCGGTCGGCGCGAGCCGTGGCTACCTGTACGTGCGCGCCGAATATCCGCTGGCGATCAAGCGGCTCAAGCACGCCATCAAGCAAGCCGAAAAGCACGGCCTGCTCGGCATCAATATCAGCGGCACGCCGTTCAGCCTATCGCTGCAAGTGCGGCTTGGCGCGGGCGCTTTCGTGTGCGGCGAAGAGACCGCGCTGTTGGCCTCGATCGAAGGCCGGCGCGGCCAACCGCGTCCACGTCCGCCCTACCCGGCTGAATCCGGCCTGTGGGGATGCCCGACGCTCATCAACAACGTCGAGACCTACGCGAATATCGTCCCGATCCTGCGCGAAGGCGCGGAGTGGTTTGCGTCAATCGGCACAGAACGCAGCAAAGGCACGAAAGTATTCGCCCTGTCCGGCCGAATCGCGCGCACCGGTATGATTGAAGTCCCGATGGGCACTACCCTGCGCGAGATCATCTACGACATCGGCGGCGGCATCCCGGACGGACGCACGTTCAAAGCCGTGCAGACGGGCGGCCCATCGGGCGGGTGCATCCCTGCCGCGCACATCGACACGCCAGTTGACTATGAGTCGCTCAAGCAGGTCGGCTCGATGATGGGTTCCGGCGGCATGATCGTGATGGACGACAGTTCGTGCATGGTCGACGTCGCCAAGTACTTCCTCGAATTCTGCATGACCGAATCATGCGGCAAGTGCGTGCCGTGCCGTGTTGGAACCGCGCAGATGTACGGCCTGCTGGAGAAGATCTCCGAAGGCCGCGCAAGCCTCGACGACCTCGCCCTGCTCGAAGACCTGTGCGATATGGTCGCCAATACCAGCTTGTGCGGCTTAGGCCAAGCGGCGCCGAACCCGGTCATCAGCACGCTGCGCTACTTCCGCGATGAGTATATGGCCCACATCGTCGACAAAACCTGCCCCGCACATGTTTGCCCGGTGAGCCGCAAGGAGGCTGTCCGATGACCCGTGTTGTCACGCTCAAGATCGATGACATCGACGCGACCGGGCGCGAGGATGAGACCGTGCTGGAAGTTGCCCTAGAACACGGCATCCAAATCCCCCGACTGTGCGCGTTGGAAGGGCTGACACCCGTCGGAGCCTGCCGATTGTGCTTGGTTGAGATCGAGGGCACGGGCAGGCTGCTTCCGGCCTGCACGACCCGAGTCGCCGAGGGAATGGTCGTCAAGACCAACAGCGAACGCCTGCGCAAGTACCGGCGCATGACGATCGAGATGTTGTTCGCCGAGGGCAACCATGTATGCTCGGTATGTGTAGTCAATGGCCGCTGCGAACTGCAAGACCTCGCGGTCAGGTTGGGCGTCGATCACATCCGTATTCCATATCTCTATCCCAAACGGGCCGTCGACGCGTCCCACGAGCGCTTCGCCCTCGACCCGAACCGGTGTGTGTTATGTACGCGATGCGTACGGGTGTGCGGTGAGATCGAGGGTGCGCATACATGGGACTTGATGAGCCGTGGGATCGACTCGGCGGTCATCACCGACCTGCATACGCCGTGGGGCGAGAGCGATACATGCACGACATGCGGTAAGTGCGTTCAGGTATGCCCGACCGGCGCATTGTTCGAGAAAGGCATGGCTGTAGGCGAAATGACCAAGCGCGCAAGCTTCCTTGCGACGCTGGCCGCTTCGCGGGAGGACGGACGATGACTCGCACAAAGATTGCAACGGTCTGGCTCGATGGATGCTCAGGCTGTCACATGTCGTTTCTCGACATCGACGGCGCGCTGCTCGACCTCGCAGACCGGATCGACCTCGTCTACAGCCCGCTGGTCGACCGCAAGGACTTCCCCGACAGCGTCGACATCACGCTGGTCGAAGGCGCGGTGAGCAGTGAGGACGATCTGGCGAAAATCCGCAAGGTTCGCGCTCATACCCGCACACTCGTCGCGTTCGGGGACTGCGCCGTGACCGGCAACGTGCCGGCGCTGCGCAACAGCGTTGGGGCGGAATCGGTGCTGCGGCGTGTCTATCTCGAACCTGACCTGCACGCTCCACAGGTTCCCAATCTGGTCGTGCCGGCGCTTCTGAACGTGGTGAAGCCGGTACACGCGGTCGTCCCCGTCGACGTGTTCATCCCCGGTTGTCCGCCGTCCGCCAAGACGATCCTGTATGCGCTGACCGAACTGCTTGATGGACGCATGCCCGACCTTTCCAACCGGACGCGCTTCGGCGCCTAGCCTGCTGCGAGGATATGACCATGGCACAGCGCATTGTGATTGATCCGGTAACACGCATCGAAGGACATGCGAAAATCACGATCCAGTTGGACGACGCAGGCGAGGTCGCGGACGCGCATTTCCACGTAACACAGGTGCGCGGCTTCGAGAAGTTCGTCGAGGGCCGTCCGTTCCACGAGATGCCGTCCTTGATGGCGCGCATTTGCGGGATTTGCCCGGTCAGCCACCTTGTCGCGTCGGCGAAGGCGTGCGACGAACTGCTGGCGGTCGAGATCCCGGAGACCGCGACCAAACTGCGGCAAATCCTCAACCTCGCGCAGATGATCCAGAGCCACGCGCTCAGCTTCTTCTACCTGTCGTCGCCTGATCTGCTGCTGGGCATGGACGAAGTCCCGGAAAAGCGCAGTTTGTTCGGCGTGGCGGAGGCCGACCCGGTACTGGCGCGAGACGGCGTGCGCCTGCGGCAGATCGGCCAGACGATCATCGAACTGCTGGGCGGCAAGCGTATTCATCCGGGCTGGGTCGTGCCGGGCGGCGTGAATGCGCCATTGAGCGAGGATGCGCGGGATGCGATGCTCGCAATGATCCCCGAAGGGCTGGACATCGCGCGGCGTACCCTAGAGTGGTACCGCACGGTTCTCCCATACTTCGAGGACGAGATCGCGACGTTCGCAAACGTCAAGACGCTGTTTATGGGCCTGACGAACGCCGAGAATACGCTGGAGTTCTACGACGGCCCGGTGCGCATCATCAACGGCACTGGTGAGGTGATCGCCGATCAGCTGAGCGCCGACCACTACACCGAGTTTCTGCAAGAAGCGGTCGAGCCGTGGTCGTTTCTCAAGACGCCGTTCTATCGGCCGATGGGTTATCCGGACGGCGTGTATCGTGTCGGCCCGCTGGCACGCCTCAACATTGTTGGCCGGTGCGGCACGCCGCGCGCTGACGAATACCTCGGCCTATTCCGCGAACAGGATACACAGAGTTCATTCCACTACCACACGGCCCGCCTGATCGAGATCATGTACGGGCTGGAAAAGGTCGGGATGCTGCTGCGCGAACCGGACATCTTGAGCAAGCGAACCCGCGCCGTGGCAGAGCCGAACCGGTCGTGGGGCGTTGGCATCAGCGAAGCGCCGCGCGGGACGCTGCTGCACCACTACGAGATCGACGACAACGGACTAATCACCCGCGCCAACCTGATCATCGCGACCGGCAACAACAACTACGCGATGGATCGCGGGGTGTACGAGGTCGCCAAGCGTTACGTTCGCGGCGGAAGCCTCAACGACGGTATGCTCAATCGCGTCGAGTCGATCATTCGCGCGTTCGATCCCTGCCTGAGCTGTTCAACCCACGCGGTCGGCCAGATGCCCATGCAGGTCGAAATTCTCACGCCAAACGGCGAAGTCGTCGAGGTGCTCAAGCGATGATTCTCGTGATCGGCTACGGCAGCACGCTGCGCACAGATGACGCCATCGGGCATGTCGTCGCGCACGCCTTAGACGAGCGATACAGCGCGTCGGACGTACAGATCATCACGGCAGCACAGTTGATGCCAGAACACGCCGCGCCGATTAGCCGCGCCGATCACGTGATCTTCATCGACGCGAACGCGGAACTGCCGGTAGGACAGGTGCGTATCGCGCCGGTCGCAGCAGCCGACTCGCGGGCCGCGCTGACACATCACGCTGCGCCGGAGTCGCTGCTGCGTTCCGCGGGTCTGCTGTATGGGCGCCGGCCCTCCGCGCAGATCATCTCGATCGGGGCCGAATCGTTTGCATTCGGGCTGTCGTTGTCGCCGACGCTGCGCGCACAAGTGCCGGAGATCGTGGCACGCGCCGACGCCGTCGTGGATGCCGTCCTGCATGCGCCGGGCGGTACGGCGGCCGTGTGACTACGATCAGCCGCCGCCGCCTGATCGTCACCGGGGCCGTGCAGGGGGTCGGCTTTCGGCCGTTCGTGTATACCCTCGCCCGGTCGCTGGGGCTGACCGGGACGGTCGCTAACACGCCGCAGGGCGCAGCGGTCGAAATCGAAGGCGCTGCGGATGCGCTCGGTCAGTTCGAACGGCGGCTTGCAGCAGAGCTGCCTGCGCCCGGCCGCGTCGATACGATGAGCCGGGTCGATCTTCCCGCCACCGGCGCGGTCGAATTCGTCATCATCGACAGCCATGTCGAAGGCGCGCTGACGGCGGAAGTGCTGCCCGACCTCGCCACCTGCGACGACTGCCTGCGCGAGCTGTTCAATCCGGATGACCGGCGCTACCGTTATCCATTCCTCAACTGCACACACTGCGGGCCACGCGTGACAATCGTCACCGGCTTGCCTTATGACCGCGCCAACACAACGATGCGCGCGTTTGCGCTGTGTCCGGAGTGCAGCGCGGAATATCACGACCCGTCAGATCGCCGCTTTCACGCCCAGCCGATCGCCTGCCCACGCTGCGGCCCACAGCTCACGCTGATGATCGACCGCAAGGCGGCAGCACACCGCGACGACGCACTACGACAGGCCGGGGACATCATACGAGCCGGCGGAATCATCGCGCTAAAGGGGATCGGCGGCTATCAACTGCTGTGCGACGCCCGCGACGGCCACGCGATTCAACGCCTGCGTGATCGCAAGAACCGTCCGCACAAACCGCTGGCGGTGATGTTCCCAACCCTCGCAGATGTCGATTCTACGTGCGCCGTACCGCCGGAAGCGCGCGCTTTGCTCACGTCGCGCCAAGCCCCGATTGTGCTGCTCGACTCGCGCGGCTCGCTGCCGGATGAAATCGCGCCGGGGCTGGACACCGTTGGCGCGATACTCCCCTACACGCCGCTGCATCACCTACTGATGGCCGACCTCTGCTTTCCGGTGGTCTGCACCAGCGGCAACGTGTCGGGCGCGCCGATGATTATTGACGACGCTGAGGCGCTGGACGAATTCGCCACCATCGCGGATGCGGTGCTGATGCACGACCGGCCCATTGCCGCAGCGGTGGACGACAGCGTCGTGACCGTCGTTGGCGGCGAGACGCTCATGCTGCGCCGCGCGCGTGGCTATGCACAGGCGGTGGCGCTGCAAGCAGCCGTCCCGCCCGGCGGCACGCTCGCCGTCGGGCCGAATCAAAAAGTCACGGTCGCCCTCAGCCACGACGGCGTGATCAGCCTCAGTCCGCACTTGGGCGACGCCGACGACATCCGCACGCAGCAGTCAATCGCACAAGCCGTTGACCACCTCACCGCCTTTCACCGCACAAGGCCGGCGGTCGTCGTCTGTGATCTTCACCCTGATTACGCCACGTCGCACATGGCACGCGACTATCGCCAGCCCATCCAACGCGTGCAGCATCATGCCGCGCACGTCTACGCTGTCCTCGCCGAGACAGGTTTTACAGGCCGCGCGCTCGGATTGGCATGGGATGGCACGGGGTACGGCCCCGACGGCACGATCTGGGGCAGCGAGGCGTTTCGGGTCGTGCCGGGCCAGCCGTTAGAACATGTCGCACAGATTGCGCCGTTTCCGCTGCCGGGCGGAGATGCTGCCGCGCGCGAACCACGCCGGAGCGCGCTCGGTGCGCTGTGGGCGGCGTTCGACGGCGCACCGCCCATTGATTTGCTGCACTTCACCGCCAGCGAACTACGTGTGCTGCTGCGTGCCGTTGAGCGCGGCGTAAACAGCCCGCGCTGCGCCAGCATGGGGCGCTTATTCGATGCCGCCGCCGCGCTGCTCGGCTTGGCGCAGACGTGTTCGTTTGAGGGGCAGGCGGCGATGCTGCTCGAGGCCGCCGCGCGAACCGTCAGCACGGACGAATATTACCCGTTCCAAGTGACGTCCTTCACTGTCGATAAAGCCCCCGTGCGATGGATCATGGAGTGGAGGCCGATTATTCGAGGGATGATGTCCGACTCGCAGACCCGTTCCGCCGGCGAAGCCGCCGCCAAGTTCCACAACACGCTGGCCGAAATGGCGCTGGCGGTGGCGCGCGCGGCCGACGAGCCAACGGTCATCCTGAGCGGAGGGTGTTTCCAGAACAGGCTGCTGTTAGGGCGGACAACGGCGCGGCTAAAAGCATCCGGCTTTGAGGTGCTTTGGCCGCACGACCTGCCGCCGAACGACGGCGCGATCGCGATTGGACAGCTTGCCGCATCCGCATGCGGCGACGTTTATGGGTAAGGAGAGCAGCTCGCCGGCAATACGCCAGCACCGAGGAACACCATAACGCGCGGCGAGCACAAGGGAAACGTTGAGGATACGGGTGAGTTAGAGGAGATTTCTCATGGCAGACTTCATCACCCTTGACGGCAATGAAGCCGTCGCACGCATCGCCTATAAGCTGAGCGAAGTGATCGCGATCTATCCGATCACACCGTCATCGGCGATGGGTGAGTGGTCGGACGAGTGGTCAGCGCAAGGCAAACCGAACCTATGGGGAACCGTTCCGCGCGTCATCGAGATGCAGAGTGAGGCGGGGGCCGCAGGCGCGGTTCATGGGGCGCTGCAAGCAGGCTCGTTAACCACTACGTTCACGGCCTCGCAAGGCTTGATGCTCATGCTGCCGAATATGTACAAGATCGCGGGTGAGCTGACGCCGGCGGTCTTTCATGTGGCGGCGCGGTCGCTGGCCGCGCAGGCGCTTTCCATCTTCGGCGATCACAGCGACGTCATGGCCGCGCGCATGACGGGATGGGCGCTGCTGGCGTCAGCCTCGGTGCAGGAGGCGCATGACTTCGCGCTGATCGCGATGGCCGCGACACTGCGCGCGCGTGTGCCGTTCGTGCACTTCTTCGACGGCTTCCGCACCTCGCACGAAGTCGCCAAGATTCGGCCGCTGACCGACGATGTCTTACGCGTGCTGATCGACGACAAGCTGATCGCGGAACACCGCCGCCGCGCGCTCACGCCGGAGAATCCGGTGGTACGCGGCACCGCTCAGAACCCCGACGTGTACTTCCAAGCCCGCGAGACGGTCAACCCTTACTACGCCGCCGCGCTCGACATCGTCGAGGACGTGATGGCGCAGTTCGCCGAACTGACCGGCCGCGCATACAAGCCCTATGAATACCACGGCGCGCCGGACGCCGAGCGCGTTATCGTGGCGATGGGTTCAGGGTGCGAGACGCTGCACGAGACCGTCGATGCGCTCAACGCCGCCGGCGAAAAGGTCGGCGTGCTGAAAGTGCGCTTGTTCCGGCCGTTCGATGCCGCCCGCCTGATGGCCGCGCTGCCACAGACCGTCAAGCGTATCGCCGTGCTGGATCGCACCAAGGAGCCGGGCGCCGCGGGTGAGCCGCTGTATGTCGACGTCGTGACCGCGACGGTGGAGACCGACCACTTTGCTGTCCCGCCCCGGATCGTTGGCGGGCGCTACGGCCTGTCGTCGAAGGAGTTCACCCCGGCGATGGTCAAGGCGGTGTTCGACAATCTCGCCGCCGAGCGCCCCAAGAATCACTTCACGGTTGGCATCATTGACGACGTGTCACACACCAGCCTCGACTACGACCCGGCCTACTCGATCGAACCGGCGAACGTCGTCCGGGCGATCTTCTACGGCCTCGGCTCAGACGGCACGGTCGGCGCCAATAAGAACTCGATCAAGATCATCGGTGAGGAGACCGACAACCACGCACAGGGCTACTTCGTGTACGACTCGAAGAAGTCCGGCTCGATGACGGTGTCGCATCTGCGCTTCGGCCCACAGCCGATCCGGTCGCCGTATCTCATCACCCAAGCTAACTTCGTCGCCTGTCATCAGCAGACGTTCCTCGAGCGATACGACATGCTCGCGGACGCAGCGCCGGGCGGCGTGTTCCTGCTCAATACGTTCTGGGGCAAGGACGTGGTCTGGGACAATCTACCTGAACCCGTCCAGCGCGCGATCATCGAGAAGAACCTCAAGTTCTACGTGATCGACGCCTATGACGTGGCGAAATCCAGCGGCATGACCGGGCGCATCAACACGGTCATGCAGGTCTGCTTCTTCGCCATCAGCGGCGTGCTGCCGAAGGACGAGGCGATTGAGGCGATCAAGCATTCGATCGAGAAGACCTATGCGCGCAAAGGCGAAGAAGTCGTCGCCATGAACATCAAGGCGGTCGACAACACGCTTGAACACCTCTACGAAGTGGACGTCCCTGCGGAAGTTACCGCCGTGAGCGGGTTCGCCAGCCCGGTGCCAGCGACAGCCCCGGCGTTCGTCAAGGACGTGCTGGGTAAGATCATCATGCGGCAGGGCGATCTGCTGCCGGTCAGCGCGCTCCCGGTCGACGGCACATATCCCAGCGGCACGGCGCAGTACGAGAAGCGCAACCTCGCTGCCGAAATCCCGGTATGGGAGCCGGACATCTGCATCCAGTGCGGCAAATGCGCGATGGTCTGTCCGCATTCCGTGATCCGCATCAAGGTGTACGACCCGGAGGTCTTGGCCGATGCGCCCGAGACGTTCAAGTCGATGGAAGCACGCGACACCGAGTGGAAGGGCATGGCCTACTCCATTCAGGTCGCGCCAGAGGACTGCACGGGCTGTGCGATCTGCGTCGATGTCTGCCCCGCGCGCAACAAGTCGGCGCTTAACAAGAAGGCGCTCAATATGGAAGCACAGCCTCCGCTGCGCGAGCGCGAGGCCAAGAACTGGGACTTCTTCATGGAGATCCCCGACCTCGACCGGCGCATGATTAAGACCAGCAGCATCCGCCAACAGCAGGTGCAGCGTCCGCTGTTCGAGTTCAGCGGCGCGTGCTCAGGCTGCGGCGAGACGCCGTACATCAAGCTCATCACACAGCTCTATGGCGACCGGGCGGTGATCGCCAACGCGACGGGCTGCTCTTCGATCTACGGAGGCAACCTGCCCACCACCCCGTACACCACCGATCACAACGGGCGCGGCCCAGCGTGGTCAAACTCGCTGTTCGAGGATAACGCGGAGTTTGGCTTGGGGATCCGCGTCGCGATCGATAAGCAGGCCGAGGAAGCGCGCGAACTGGTCACACTGCTGGCCGAGGACATCGGCACAACGCTGGCGAACGCGCTGCTCGGCGCCGACCAGCGCGACGAGGCCGGAATCTACGAACAGCGCGAACGCGTCGCGGCGCTCAAGGAACGCCTGAACGCAATCGACCATCCACAAGCCGCGCGTCTGCTCACACTGGCGGATACGCTCGTCAAGCGCGACGTATGGATCGTCGGCGGCGATGGATGGGCGTACGACATTGGCTTCGGCGGCCTTGATCACGTGCTCGCCAGCGGCCGCAACGTCAACGTCCTCGTCCTCGACACCGAGGTATACAGCAACACCGGCGGTCAGATGAGCAAATCGACGCCGCGCGCCGCGGTCGCTAAGTTCGCAGCAGGTGGAAAGCCCGCGGCCAAGAAAGATCTCGGCATGATCGCCATGAGCTACGGCAATGTGTACGTCGCGCGTATCGCCTTCGGCGCGAAAGACGACCAGACTCTGCGCGCCATCATGGAGGCCGAAGCCTACGACGGCCCGTCGCTTATCATCGCCTACAGCCACTGTATCGCCCACGGCATCAACATGAGCACCGCCCTGAAGAACCAGAAAGCGGCGGTCGACAGTGGACAATGGCTGCTGTACCGCTACCATCCCGACCGCGCTGCGCAGGGCCTCAACCCGCTGACTCTTGACAGCCGGCCGCCGAAGATCGGGCTGAAGGACTATTTGCGCATGGAAAACCGCTTCAAGATGCTTGAACTGAGCAACCCGGAAAGCGCGGCAGATCTGTTCAAACTCGCGCAGGATGACGTCAATACCCGGTGGGCGATGTACGAGTACCTCGCAAATCGTCCGTACGGCGCCGAATCGAACAACGGAGGTCAGGAACGATGAACCTTGAAACCAGTTACCTCGGGCTTCCGCTGAAATCTCCGCTGGTCGTATCGGCTTCGCCGCTGTCCGAGTCGCTTGACAACATCAAACGGATGGAAGACGCGGGCGCCGGCGCGGTGGTGTTGTATTCGCTGTTCGAGGAACAAATCCGGCAGGAGCAGCTCGCGCTGTTCCATCACACGACCTACCACAGCGACAGCCACGCCGAAGCGCTCTCGTATTTCCCGGAAGTCGGCGAATATCACACCGACTCGCGCGGGTATCTCAACCTGATTCGCCGCGCAAAGGAAGCGGTGGATATCCCGATCATCGCCAGTTTGAACGGGACGACACCGGGCCGCTGGACGCGTACTGCCGCGCTCATCGAACAGGCGGGCGCCGATGCGCTCGAATTGAATCTGTACAGCATCCCGACTTCGCCGCAGATCACTGGCGACGAGGTCGAACGGGCCGATCTCGAAGTCGTGAGCAGCGTGGCGCGCGCCCTGTCGATCCCGGTGGCGGTGAAGCTCAGCCCGTTCTTCAGCAGCCCCGTCAACATGGCCGCGCGGTTCGCGGAAGCGGGCGCTAAGGGTCTCGTCCTGTTTAACCGCTTCTACCAGCCCGACATCGACCTCGAACTGCTGGAAGTCAAGCCGGGCGTGACGCTCAGCACGCCGGAAGCGCTGCGCTTGCCGCTGCGCTGGATCGCGATTATGTACGGACGTATCGAAGTGGATTTCGCCGGCAGCAGCGGTGTGCACAGCGGGGACGATGCAGCCAAACTACTGCTGGCCGGCGCTAAAGTCACAATGATGGCCGCTGCCTTGCTGCGCAACGGGATCGACTTCCTCAGAACGGTCGAACAGGGCCTATGCGAGTTCATGGCCCAGCACGAATATGAGTCAGTCAGCCAGCTGCGCGGCGCGCTCAGCCAGATGCACACCGAGAACCCGGCGGCATACGAACGTGCGCAGTATATGCGCGCGATCTTGAACTACCCGGTCGGCATCTCGTAACCCTCGTTCGACAGAGTTATCAGCGCCTCGTAGGGGGATGTGTTTTCACGCATCCCCCATGTTGTTTACCACGAATGATCACCATGCCGTTTTGGCCGTTGGAAGCCGATCTGTCGTGAGTACGATTTTCATCGAATCATCGAAAATCGGCCCTCGCGGAGGTCGACAGTTCCCTACTTTACAATATTCGTACAAACCTTAAGGTAGCAAATCTCGATCAAATCGCGAATTTGAGGGAAAATCATCCCAATTCAATCCTCACATGCCTTACAACGTCGTTATTGATAAACCATGACCTAAGTACTATGCTGTACTTGGCGGTGACTTATGCGCCGCTCGTGGATTATCGCAACGTGCGGAGGCAGTATGAATGCCGGGCACGTGAAGCTCGAATGGCACTGCGAGCCAAAGGAACTCAACACATGCGTATTGGTACTCACAGGCAGTGGTGGTTGCGGCTGGCGCCGATCTTGGTCGTGCTGGCTGTATTCGCATTCTCCAACCCGGCGTATTCCCAAGCGGGTCATGGCCGGATCAAGCCAACACCGCAAGGCCCGAGCGACCTGCCCCAACCGACGGTTATCGCCACGGCGCAGCCGACGGCTGTCGCGCCGACGCCGGTTCCGCCAACGGCCGTGCCAGACGAACCAACTGAGGTTCCGCAGCAGCCCACCAACGTCCCTGAACAGCCCACTAACGTTCCGGAACAGCCCACCAGCGAGCCGGAACAACCCACTGACGTGCCAACCGAGGCCCCGACGGACGTTCCGACGGAACAGCCGACCGACGCGCCGGTACTGGTTGTCACGCCGGAACCAAGCGGGCCTGTGGATGACGGCGGCGCAAGCCCGCAGCTTTATCAGACGTTCTGCCTCATGGAGATCACGGACGACGGCGACGACAACCCGTTCTCCTTCCGTTTCCGGGCAGCCGAGCAGCACAACATCGCTTCGGTAGCGTGGACGTTCGGCGATGGAGGCACGTCGTCTTCGGCTGATGTCGCGCATACCTACGCCACTACCGGCTCGTTCCCGGTAACACTGACCTGCACGCCGAGCGTCCCCGGCCCGAACATCGTTCTGACCGGCAGCATCACGGTGCTCCCGCAGGCCAGCGCGCAGTTCGAGCTGCTCCCCGGCTACGTGGTCGAGCATTACATCGAAGCGGACGGCCCGCTGACGATCACGACCCTTAACCAGAGCCAGCCGGACGCGCCGACCACAACCTATCTGTGGGAAGTCTTCCAGCTTCCGGATAACGTGACGCCAGTCGCCACGAACACGAATCGCGATTTCAGCTACAACGCCGCAGCGTACGGTTCGTACGAATTCCGGCTTTCGGTGACAGTAGGATCCAGCACGGCTATCGCGGGAAAGACGGTCACTGTCAACGCTCCTGCGCCGACCGCTGACTTTGTCCTGTCTCCGCAGACTGGCCCGTTGACCGCAGGCCAGCTTGACGTCGAATTTGAAGGTGTCGACCTCGGCACTGGCCCAATCACGACGTGGGAGTGGGACTTTGAATACACCGCCCCAACCTTCGATATCGATGCGACCGGGCAAGGCCCGCACACTCATTCGTACACATCCGAGGCGATCTTCACGATCCGCATGGATTACAGCGGGCCGGGCGGTGGTGGTACAGTATTCAAGCAGGTGGTCGTCGAGCCGGATGTCGCGCCGCTGACCGCCATTTTCACCTACTACTTTACCGGGCGTGTCATCCCCGGCGGCAACATCGAAGTCTGCTTCAACAACGAAAGTGTCGGCCCATACACCATCGTGGAATGGGACTTTGACGCCGACGGCACCGTGGACAGCACCAGCCTTGATTCGGTTGTGTGCTGGGAATACACAGCCGAAGGCGTTGTCGAAGTCCTGCTGCACGTTGAGAACAGCTTCGGCTTCGCAGAGGACGCGCAGTTCGTCACCGTGACGCGCGCGCCAGTGGCCGTCTTCAGCATCGTGCCCGGCAACGAGATCACGCTCGGCACGCTGGTTGACCTTGTCGACGCCAGCACCGGCGTCATCGATACGTGGTCGTGGGATTTCGACGGCGACGGCGTCGAGGACAGCAGCGTACAGAACCCGACCGGCATCTCGTTCACCCAGCTTGGGCCGAACCCGATCCGCTTGACCGTGACCGGCCCCGGCGGCAGTTCGTTCGTCGAGGCGATCCTCGTCGTCAGCTATCTTGAGGCGGGATGCACGATCAACGGCCCGCTGGAAGTGGTTCCCAGCACGGGGCCGACCAGCTACACCTACTCGACCAGCCAGCTTCAGGGCCGGACTGTGACAGGTCAGCGCTGGATTCTCGCAGGCCCGGCGGCGGGGCTTCCGCTCACGGTCACCGACCCAGCGTTGAACGTCAACTGGGCGGGCTACGGTGCTGGCAGCTATCTGATCTCGCTCGAAGTCACGCTTGACGACGGCAGCATCTGCAACACAGCGACGACCGTCAACGTGACCTTCCCGCCGATCAACTGCGAGGCCAATGTCAGCCCGGCCATCCCAAGCCCGCTGTATCCCAGCTCCGATCAGTACACGTTCACCGGCTCGCTGACCGATCCGGCAGGCCGTCCGATCATCGCGCGCACGTGGACGATCACCCGTAACGGTGCGCCTTATGCAAGCGGCAGCGGCGCGATTCCGTACGTCTTCACCAACGAGATCGCGACGATCGCAAGCCCGACGAGCTGGGTCGTGCGCTACGACGCGGTCGTCGATAACGGTGGCGGCGAGACGAGCGCGTGCTACGAAGAAATCTCGTTCCAGACCGTGCCGTTCCCCGATCCGGTCTGCGTGATCAGCGGCCCCGCAGCGCCGCTGCCCAACGTCGGCACGTCGAGCGGTCTTGCGACCTACACCGTGACCTACACGACCACCGGCCGGCCGGTCAGCAACGCGATTTGGTCGGCAGGCGTCAACGGCACGATCGTCAACCCGACGCTCAACGACACCAATGTCTTGTGGGCATCCACCCCGGCATACACGTACAACTCCTCGGTGAGCCTGACCGCGACCGTCACCAATCCAGACGGCACGCAGCTCCCGGTGAGCTGTAACTTGAACGTGACGCCGACCGTGCCGCGCTTGTCGTGCGGCGCAATCAGCGGCGATACGACACCGGTTGTGGGCGAGACGGAAATCTACACCGCAGCCGCCCCCGGCAACGTGTTTGGGCGTAATGTGACCCAGACGATGGCGCTGTATCTGCTGCCGGGCCTCACGCTCGTCAACCCGCCGGGCGTTGTCAATGGCAACTCGATCAGCTATCAATTCCTGATCCCCGGCCAGCAGTATCGCGTCATTCAGACGGTCTCGGTCGACGGCGTGCCGAGCGACATGTGCACGAACGCTCGCAATCTGACCGTGTCCATGCCGGACACCAACTTCGACTGCGACTCGTTCCCCGGTGAAAGCGGAATCTACAACGATCCGACCGTGTTCAGCACGTCCGAGGTGTATCCTTACCGCCTCAACATGGACAACGGTAACGGCATCAATCTGCGGTATACCTACACCCTGATCGGGCCGAACGGCGCGACTATCCCCATGGGATCGTTCGACAGCGCGGCAAACGGCGTTGTCACGCCGCCCGCATCGCTGAACTTCACGTGGGCGCAGTTGACGGCGGACTACGGCCTCGGCAATTACACCATGCGCATTGACGTCGCGGCGGTCAATCCGGCCGATTCGACGCACACCTGCGGCTTGCAGCGCAACATCGTCGTCGGCCAGATCGAAGTACAGTACAACGACGTGATCGGCGGCGGTTGGACGCGCGCTGCCCTGCCCGTCAACGAACCGATCTGCATCACCAACACGTCGTACGACACCAACGGCAGCGCCGGCGCGCCGAACCCGGCAGCCCTCGAATACCTGTGGACGATCAGCGGCACGGCCGGCCAGAACAGCCTCGGCATCACGTCGGCGACCACGCAGGACTTGGCGGCCTGCATCAGCTTCAACACGCCGGGAACCTACACCATCCGCCTCGACGGTCACACGCCGAACTTCGGTGACGGTGGCTTCGATCTTGAAGACAACTTCACCCGCACGTTCAACGTCTACGGCCGTCAGAGCATCCTGATCAACCGCAGCGGCTCGGACTTCGGCGGCACGCTCCAAACGTTCACCGCCACGGGTGTCAACATCTCCAGTGGCTACACGTGGCGCATCTACGATCGGAACACCAGCGCCCTCGTCGCCGGCCCCAACACCGGCAACCCGCAGGGTTACACGCTGCCCGCCGGCCTATACACGGCGGAGGTGCGCGGCACCGGCCCGCTCGGCGTCACCGTCGCGCAGCTCGACTTCGAACTGCTGGGAGCCAATGACCTGCGCGCCGCGTTCCGCGTGAACCCGTATATCGGTGTCGCGCCGATGACCTCGTGCTTCACCGACCTCAGCGTTGGCACGGATATCACGTTGTGGGAGTGGGACTTCGATGACGACGGGACGATCGATCTGTCGTACGGCCCCGGCGGCGCGCCGAACCCGATCTGCTACACTTATGGCTCACCGGATACGACCTATCGCCCACGCCTGACCGTCCATAACAGCCAGTTCGATCGGTCGGCGCAGAACACCGTGCGCACCTACAGCATCTTCGAGGCCAACGCGTCGTTCACGGTGCAGGATATGGGCGGCGGCTACTTCTGCTTCACCCCGCAGGTCGACCCCGGCGTCGACGTCACCGAGTGGGACTTCGGCGACGGTGTCAGCGTCCCGGTCACCAATAACAATCAGATCTGCCATCAGTACACGGCGTTCAGCCAGCCGGGCGAGTATCAGGTCTGCATGGACTTCAGCGGCCCGGGCGGCACGCCCACCGGCACCTACTGCCGTGAAGTGCCTTACGTTCCGCCTGTTGGTGGCACGCCAAACCTCAGCATGTCGGCGTCGTGCTCGGCCGACCGCATCGCGACCTTCACGGTCACCAACACCGGCAGCGCGATGAGCATCCCCGACCAGATCGTCGTCCGCGATTCGCTCAACAACGTGCTGCTGATCGCCCCGGTGCTGCTCGGCGCGGGCGAATCGGCCAACTTCACCGTGAGCAACGCCTCCGGCAACGTCACCGGCAGCCTGACGGATCGCCCGTCGGTCACCGCGACGACGACCTGCTACTACCCGCCGGAGATCAGCGTGTCGGCGGTCTGCACGGGCAATCTGCCTGTGTTCACAATCACCAATGCGCGCCCCAGCGACGGCCCGATGCCGTTCCCGCAGAGCTTCACCATCACGGGCGCTGCCTCTGGCGTTGTCGTCAACAGCACGTTCCAGTTGGGCCTCGGTGTGCCGTCGGTCACCGTCACCCTGCCGGTCGGCAGCAATCCGTACGACACGTACACCTTCGCCAGCAGCGGTTACACCGGGACGTTCGACGTGTCACAGCAGTGCGCGCAACTGCCGACGCTGACGTTCGATACGTTCTGCCGTACGACCAACGGCGTGGCGGAGAGTGTGTTCCGTATCAACAACACCAGCGCCAATCCGATGGTTCAGCCTGAGCCGTACACGATCACCGGCGGGACGTATTCGGACAGCGGCACGTTCCAAATCCCGGCTAACAGCTCCATCGAGCTTGTCGTGCCCGACTCGGAAGACCCGTACGCGACCTATACGTTCAACAGCACCAGCGTTGTCGGCACGTTCAGCGAGAGCCATACGTGCCAGCGTCCGGCGCTGAGCGCGACGTACACATGCGCGTCACCGCGTTCGTTCACCGTCTCCAACAGCGGCGGCGCCATGCTTGAGGCGCAGGCGTACACCATCCTCGACGGCAGCAGCAGCGTCGTCGCCAGCGGTTCGATCACGCTCGCGTCCGGTGGCAGCACGGTTATCAACGTGCCCAATGGCCTGAACCCGTACGACACGTACACGTTCTCGACGACAGGCTTCGCCTCGACCCTCAACGTCTCGGGCTCGTGCCAGCAGCCCGTGCTGACGGCGGCGGGTGTCTGCTCGTGGCCGCGTGCGTTCACGGTCTCCAACACCGGCGGCCCGATCCTCGAGTCGCAGCCTTACGAGGTGCAGGACGGCAGTGGCGCCGTGGTCGTCTCCGGCACGTTCTCAAGCGCGACCAGCTTCCCGCTGACCGTCTCGCTGCCCACGTCGATTGACCCGTATGCCCAGTACACGTTCATCACCAGTGGCTTCGCTTCGACGATCAATCAGCCGCACGACTGCGCCAACCCGGCACTGTCCGTGTCGGGCGTGTGCAGCGAACCGCGCCGGTTCACGATCTCGAACACCGGCGGCGACATGCTGACCAACCAGTCCTATCAAATCCTGCAAGGCACGACGGTCGTGCGCACCGCGACGTTCACCGTGGCGGGCGGCGCGAGCGTCGATGTGACCGCGCCAAACGGCCTGAACCCATACGGCGAATACACCTTCGTCACCAACGGGTTCGCCGCTACCCTGAACGTAGCGCACGACTGCGGCCAGCCGGACTTCGAGCCGGGTTCGGCATGCACGGCGCCGCGCTACTTCACGATCACCAACAACGGCTCGCCGATGCTGTCGCCGCAGGCGTTCGACATCCTGCGTGACGGTCAGGTGGTGTACTCCGGTTCGCTCCTGCTCAACACCGGTGAATCGTTCACCTTCACGCAGCCTGCGGGCGACGACCCGTACGGCACGTACACGCTGGTGTCTAACGGCTTCGCTGACTCGCTGACCATCGACTACACCTGCGAGTATCCGGAATACACGGCGACCAACGTCTGCGGATACCCGGTAGCGATCACCGTAACCAACACCGGAGGCGACGCGCTGCAGAGCGAGCCGTGGAACGTGCTCGACAGCAGCAGCGTCACGGTCGCCAGCGGTTCCGTCTCACTGGCGGCGGGCGGCTCGATCAACGTCGACCTGACCGGACTCAATCCGTACGACAGCTACACGTTCGACATGCTTGGCTACGGCACGGCGATCGACTCGCTCACGCAGTGCGCCAGCCCGAACCTCAGCGCTAGCTACGTGTGCGCTGCCACGCCGTCGTTCCAGATCGTCAACACCGGCACCGACATGCTGCTCCCGCAGACCGTGACGGTGGTCGATGCCGACGGCCAGACCGTGCTGACGCAGGACATCCAGCTCAGCGCGGGCGAGTCGCTCGGTATCACGCTTGACGGCCAGAACCCGCTCGGCACCTACTCGCTGTCGTCCAGCGGCGGGTTCCTCGCCACGCTGCTGTCATCCGGCACGTGCGAGGACACCGAGATCGGTCTGCCGTCCGACCTCACCATCGAGGGCGTCTGCGGCATGCCTGCCGGCTTCGTCGTGACCAACACGGGATCGACGTCATCCGGCCCGATCAACTACAGCATCGTCTCCAGCGCCGATCAATCCGTGCTGACCAGCGGCTCGTTCGAACTGGACGCCGATGAATCGGTTGCGCTGAACGCGCCGGCCGATGCCGATACCGGCACCGGGATCACGTTCGTGTCCGACGATCTGGGGACGCTGGCGACGACCGATCTGATCTGCGGTGTGGCCGTCGACTTCCCGAACCTCGATGTCGAGACCTCCGCCATCGGCCAGTTGACCGCCGGCCCGGCTTGCGGCCGCGGCTGCCCCGAGTTCAAGGTGTATCACACCGACGAACTGGAAGGCTGGGAAATCTTCCGCCTCGACAGCGCCGATCAGGTGACGCGCACGACCGTGCGGGAGAACCTGTCGTACGGCCTGAGCGAGAGCGTCAAGAGTTCGTCGCCGAGCCTGTCGCCGGACAACAAGTGGGTCGTCTTCCAGAGCAACCGTGACGGCAACTGGGAGCTGTATGTTGCGCCCACCAACGGCGGCGGCCCAGAGAGCGTCATGCGCGTCACCTTCAGCGCGCTCTCCAACGAGGTCGATCCGGTGTGGGGCCCCAACAACTTCGTGGTGTTCGAGTCGACCCGCAACGGCAACTGGGATCTGTACGCCATCGACATGCGCAACGGCGACGAGTTCCAGCTGACCGACAGCATCGGCCATGACATCAACGCACACTGGTCACCGGATGGGTCGCGCATCGTGTTCCAGAGCGACGCCCCCAACGAAGACGGCGTGCGGATGTGGCAGGTCTACATGCTGAACCTCGAAAGCGGCGTCATCACCAAGCTGAGCGATGGCAAGACCAACGATGTCGAGCCGCAGTTCGCCAACAACTCGGACAAGATCACGTTCCGCAGCTACACCACGACCGACTCGGACGGCCAGTACGAGATCATGAACCTCAACGGATCCGGCCGGGTCGCGTTCACCGAGGGTGACGCCACCAACGCCGTGTGGTCGCCGAGCGACCGGTACATCGCGTACCAGTCCGACGCGGATGGTGACCTCGACATCTACGTGTACGAAGTCGCCACTGGCAAGACGCGCCACCTCACGGATAACGCCATCGCCGACTACGCGCCCAACTGGCTGTGCGACGACGACACGATCATCTTCACCTCCGACGTGGACGGCGACCCGAACCTGTTCGAGGTCAAGGCGTCGCCCATCGATGACGGCCCGGTGTTGGTCGAGAAAGACGCCGTGCAGATGACGTTCGAGGTCAGCAGCGATATCTATCCGCTGTCGACGCCGAGCGAAGAGAACGCCAGCCGCGAAGGTTACGCGGTGAACATCGACCTTGGCCTGCAGACGAGCTTCCTGCAGGAACGGCCGGAAATCCTCGCGTCGAACGTCGCGACGACGGCGCGGGTCAACCGTGGGCTGAACCTGAACGTCTGCCCCGGCGATCAACTCGCCAGCACGCGCTAATGCGCTAATGCGCTGATCGCGCCAACGCCCCTCATCGGCAGCCGGTGAGGGGCGTTGTGATTCTAAAAGTAGGTTATCGAAAGTCAGCAAACCCAATCTTCCGCCTCAGAGGGTTCCACGAGCGGTGAAGGCTGGTAGCCACTCATCACACATCGCTTTCAACGTCGTGCTTAGGCGTGCCGTCGAGACTCCGGCCCTGCTGTGTGTTACACTCACCGCAAAGATCATCGCCGCGTTCAGGGGGCAGGTATGGTCGACCAATCCGAACTGGAGGGCGTATTCGGCTTCACGCCGGATGATCTGCTCATCAACCGTGAGGGTCGGCTGTCGCGGCGGCAGATTCACCGCCTTTCCGCCGAACAGGATTGGGCCGTGTCAGGGGCCGCCGCCGCAGCGATTGGCCTCGGCTTCCTGTTCACCAGCCTGATTCTTTACTTCCTCGTCGTACCGGGGCTGCACATCACAGCCGCCGCCGCGACGTGCCTGATCATTACGGCGTGGGTCACGCTCACCCTCATCCTCACGCAGGTCGTCTTCACGGTAGCGCGTGGCTTGCTGCACCGGCGGATGCGCCGGCGCGAGTTTGCCTCCAGCCTACGCCAGCGGATGCGCAGCGCCGTCTCAGGCGCGGGGCTGTCGCTCCCGAACGCGCAGGTCGAGCGAATCGAGGGTGTGCTGACTCGCCAATCCGACGGTGAACACAAGTACTTGATGCTCGGCGATCATGCGATCAGCGGGCTTGCCACCGAAGACGATCACCGGCTGTGGGAGCTGGAGGCCGATCGGCCGTATGCGCTCTATCGTGTCAAAGGCCCCGGCTGGATCGTCTCAGCAGAGGTGTTGGACAATACGTCTAACGGCTGATGCCGGAACACGCGCCGCGATGTACCCTTGATAGGGGCGCGTTGTCCCGTATACGCGCAGCAACCAAAGGATGTTTGACGTGATCGTGCAAAGCTTGAACGGCGGATGGACGCTCTCTAAGCGGGGCGAGGCTCACACCTACCCCGCTACCGTACCGGGTTGTGTGCATACCGACCTCATCGCCGCTGGAGCGGTGGAAGACCCGTTCTTCCGCGACAATGAGAAACGCCTGATGTGGATCGGCGAGACCGATTGGACGTACGCCAGCTCGTTCGTCGTCGAACCGGCCCTACTCGAACACGAGCGCGTGCTTCTGCGCTGTCACGGACTGGACACACTAGCGACCGTAACCATGAACGGCGTCTTGATCGGCCGCGCCGACAATATGTTCCGGCGGTGGGAGTTCGACGTGAAGCACGTACTCGCCGCAGGTGAGAACACGATCCGCGTCGACTTTGACGCGGCGATGTCGTTTGTCCGCAAGATGGACGCTGAGAAGGGCGAAATGGCGGGCTGGGTCGAGCCAATGCGCATCAACAGCGGCGCTTGGATTCGCAAGGAGCCGTGCAACTTCGGCTGGGACTGGGGCCCCAAGTTGGTCACCGCTGGCATCTGGCGCGATATCGAGCTGGTCGCGTTCAGCACCGCCCGGTTGAGCGATGTACGGCTGCTGCAAGACCACCACGACGGCAAGGTGACGCTCACGGTGAACATCGGCGCAGAGCGCATCGGCTCGCCTGCGCTCAACGCCAGCGTTCGCGTCTCGCTCGATGGAAGCGCCGTCGCTCAAGCTGCGGTAGGCCTCCGCGCTGACGGAACGGCGACCGCCACGCTAACCGTCGAGAATCCCCATCTCTGGTGGCCCAACGGCATGGGACGGCATCCACTCTACGATGTTACCGTCGAGCTTCACAGCGGGAGCAGTACACTCGACACGTGGACACGCGCAATCGGCCTGCGCACGCTCACGCTCGAACGCCACCCCGACGAGATCGGCGAGTCGTTCTATTTCGCATGCAACGGCGTGCCGTTCTTCGCTAAAGGCGCGAACTGGATCCCCGCCAGCCCGTATCCGTGGGAGCCTCAACCCCGCGACTACGACCGGCTCATTCAGGCCGCGGCCGACGCCAATATGAACATGCTGCGGGCATGGGGCGGCGGAATCTACGAACATGATCCGTTCTTCGATGCTTGCGACCGGCACGGCATCACAGTATGGCAGGACTTCATCTTCTCGTGCGGCACGTATCCCAGTTTCGACGCCGAGTTCATGGCGAACGTCACAGCGGAGGCGAAGGACAACATCCGGCGGCTCCGGCATCACGCCTGTCTGGCGCTGTGGTGCGGCAATAACGAGATCGAGCAAGGCATGCCCGACAGCCCCGGATGGCAGGAATCGATGAGCTGGGAAGACTACAGCCGGCTGTTCGACGAACTGCTTCCGTCGCTGGTGCGCGAGCTGGATCCGCAGCGCGCCTACTGGCCCGGCAGCCCGCACACGCCGCTCGGCGACCGCGCCGACCACAGCAATCCGACCTGCGGCGATACGCATTTGTGGGGCGTGTGGCATGGCAAGAGGCCGTATGAGTGGTACCGCACCCGCTTTGACCGGTTCGTCAGCGAGTTCGGCTTCCAGTCATTTCCAGAACCCACTACCGTGGCCGAGTTCACGCTGCCCGGCGACCGCAACATCACCAGCTACGTGATGGAGCACCATCAGCGCAGCGGCATCGGCAACAGCACGATCATCCACTACATGCTCGACTGGTTCCGGCTGCCTACGTCGTTCGACGCGACGTTATGGCTCAGCCAAATTCTACAGGCGCTGGCGATGAAATATGCCGTCGAGCATTGGCGGCGCAACATGCCGGTGACGATGGGGACGCTCTATTGGCAGCACAACGATATGTGGCCGGCGCCAAGCTGGTCGTCACTGGACTGGAAGGGCAATTGGAAGGCGCTGCATTACGTCGCGCGTCGCTTCTACGCGCCGCTGCTGGTCTCCGGCGTCGAAGACACGGCGCAGTCGACGGTCGAAGTTCACGTCACCAGCGACCTCGGCGAACCAGTGAACGGCACGGTGGTCTGCACGGTCACCGACCTGAACGGACGTGTCCTTGCCGAGAACTTTTATCCGGTTCAGATTGCGCCGCGCAGCAGCGCACTGGTTCAGACAGTCGGCGGCATTCAGCCCACGCGCGAGGTCATCGTATGGCTGGAGCTGCACTTGGATGATGCCGTCGTTTCAACCAACCTGCTGACCATGAGCCGGCCCAAGCATCTCGCGCTGCCCAGCCCGGCGTATCAAGTCGACATCTCGCCGCTGGACAACGGCCGCGCCGCCGTCTCGATCAGCGTTGACGTGCCGGCGCTGTTCGTATGGCTCGAACTGCCCGGGGCCAAGTTCTCCGACAACTTCATGCACCTGCGCGCAGGCCGGCCCGCGCTCATCGAACTCCAACTGCCGGAGGGGATGTCGGTCGCCGAGGCGGGCCAGCGGCTCAGCGTGCGGTCGCTGGTCGACACGTACCGCTCATGATCGTTCCGGCGCGGCCGATGCGTCGGGATAAGCGTGCATCGGTTTGAATGTCATAGGGGCGATACCGTCAAAGATCACAGGTCGACGGGTATCGCCCCTTCAAGTTTTCATAGGTGTCGCCAGCGCTTGACACTGATTCATCCGCGGCGTTACATTAGGGGAGACGGGGTGGCAAAACATTGCCCCGGTTCAGTCGTTCGATGAGAGGAGAATTCTCTGATGAAGGCCAGAGTATCGTTGTTGCTTGTAATTGCCGTGGTGATGGCCTCTTTTGGCTTCGCCTCGGCACAAGATGCGCCGAGCGGCGATCTTGAGATTTTCTCGTGGTGGACGGGCGGCGGTGAAGAGGCCGGCCTCAACGCGCTGATCGCACGTTTCAAGGAACTGTATCCAGAGGTCAACGTCATCAACGCCGCGGTCGCCGGAGGTTCGGGTGTGAACGCCCGCGCCGTCCTCACCTCGCGCATGTTGGGTGGCAACCCGCCTGACACGTTCCAAGTGCACGCCGGTGAAGAACTGAACGCGCTGTGGGTCGCCGCGGGCCTGATGGAGCCGCTGAACGACATCTACGAAGCGAACGGCTGGCTCGACCAGTTCCCCGAAGGTCTGCTTGACCTGATCACCGACGATGAGGGCAACATCTACGTCGTGCCGGTCAACATCCACCGTTCGAACGTGATGTGGTACGTCCCCGCCAAGCTCGAAGAGTGGGGCGTCACCGTGCCGACGACGTGGGACGAGTTTGTCAACGTGACCTGCCCCGCCCTGCAGGCGAAGGACGTGACTCCGCTGACCGTCGGCGAGAACTGGACTCAGGCGCACCTGTGGGAAAGCGTCGCGCTCGGCGTGTTGGGCGTTGACGGCTACAACGGCCTGTGGAACGGCTCGACGAGCTGGACCAGCCCCGAAGCGGTTGCGGTATGGGATACCTACGGCAAGGTGCTGGACTGCGCCAACGACGACATGAACGCGCTCAGCTGGCAGGATGCGTCCCGCCGTGTTGCGGACGGCGAAGCCGCCTTCAACATCATGGGTGACTGGGCCGCCGGCTACTTCCTTGTCGACCTCGCGCTCGAACCCGGCACCGGCTTCGCGTGGGCTGCTTCCCCCGGCACGGACGGCGCCTTCATGATGCTGTCGGACACCTTCGGCTTGCCGAAGGGCGTCGCGAACCCCGGCGCCGTGCGCGCATGGCTGAGCTTCCTCGGCACCGCTGAGGCGCAGGACATCTTCAACCCGCTCAAGGGATCGCTGCCCGCCAACACGACCGCGCAGATCGATAACTCCGAGCTGTACAACGCGTACTTCCAAGACGCGTACTCGGACTGGACATCGAACGCCATCGTGGGTTCGCAGGCGCACGGTCTGGTCGCGCCGCCGGCGTTCAGCAACGGCTTCGCAGCCATCATCGCAGGCTTCCAAGGCGATCACGACTCGGCGACGGCGTCTGCCAACACGGCAGTCCTCGCGCTGCAGACTGGCATGGTTCAGTAACACACGCCCTGCTGGCCTGATGATGTAAGTCGCAGCGTCCTGCGAGTCTGCTTGGCTCGCAGGACGCTGTCTATTCTCACTGCGACTGGAAGGAGCTTGACGTGATCGGTCAAAGTCGGCGTGACCGCCTCATCGCATTCTTTATGCTGCTGCCCTCGTTGATACTGCTCGGCATCTTTGTTTACGGATTTATCGGGTCGACCCTTGCGACATCGCTCACCGACTCAAGCGCGATGCAGCGGCTGGTGGGTACACCGGCCAACAACGTCGGGTTGAAGAATTACAATGATTTGTTCACCGGCCTGCTCGACTCGCGCTTCCGGACAGACGTCGTCAATACCGTGTTCTTCACGGCGATGTTCATCGGCGTTTGTCTGGCGATCGGCATGCTGCTGGCGATCCTGCTCGACCAGAAGATTCGCGGCGAAGCTGTGTTCCGCACGATCTTCCTGTTCCCGATGGCGCTCTCGTTCGTCGTGACCGGCGTCGTGTGGAAGTGGCTGTTCAACCCGGACGCCGGTATCAACGTGCTGCCGACCGTCGTGGGCCTGCCGAAAGGGACGTTCCGCTGGTTCATCAGCGAAGACCAATGGCTTCAGTTCAACTGGCAGGATTTGCCCGTGATCGTCGTCTACGTCGTGCTGGCGATCGTGCTGATCTGGGCGCTGCTGCGCTGGTCGCGCACACGCGGCACGGCGCCGGCGTTGGTCGCGGCAGGGACGATCCTCGTCTCGCTGTACCTGACGTTGGGTAATGCCAGCGCGCTGCGCTTCCCGAACTATGAGGTCAAGGGGTTCAACGTCGCATTGATCGCCATCGTCGTCGCCGCGGGGTGGCAGATGGTCGGCTACACCATGGCGATGTATCTGGCAGGTTTGCGCGGTATCAGCGAGGAACTGCGCGAGGCGGCTCGTGTCGACGGCTGCACCGAGTTCGGGGTTTACCGCTATGTCGTATTTCCGCTGCTGGCCCCGATCACGCTGAGCGCGATGATTATCCTCGGCCATATCTCGCTCAAAATCTTCGATCTGGTGTACGTGATGGGCGGCGGCGACAACCTGTACATCGACATGCCCGGCCTCAACATGTTCTTCGAGACGTTCCGCGGTCAGCAGTTCGGGCGCGGCGCGGCGATCGCGATGGTCATGCTGATCATGGTCGCCGTCGTGATTATCCCGTATCTCGTCAGCAGCTTACGCTCACAGGAGAAGAACGCATGACCACCGCATCCCGTCCTGCCCTCCAACAGCGCAGCATGTCCCTCAGCCGCTTCGTGATCTACGGCCTGCTGATCCTATTCGCCGCGATCTTCCTCATCCCGGTCTATATGGTGCTGATGACCGGCTTCAAGAACCCCGCCGAGGTCAGCATCTCGACCATGTGGCAGTTCCCAAGCAGCTTCTCGCTCGAAAGTTACGGGCAGGCGCTGCAAGTGTTGGCCCCCGGCCTGACCAACAGCTTCCTGCTCGTCATCCCGGCGACGATCCTCTCGTCGGTGCTCGGGTCGCTCAACGGCTACGTCTTGAGCAAGTGGCGCTTCCCCGGCGCAAACATCCTGTTCCCGCTCATGCTGTTCGGCATGTTCATCCCGTATCAAGCGATCCTGATCCCGCTGGTGCAGTTCCTCAGCTCCATCGGCCTGTACGACAGCCTGCCGGGGCTGATTCTCGTGCATGTCGTCTACGGGCTGCCGATCACGACGCTGGTGTTCCGCAACTACTACGCCGAAGTCCCCAACGAGATGCTCGAAGCGGGTGCAATCGACGGATGCGGATTCTTCGGGCTGTACTGGCACGTCGTGCTGCCGCTGTCGCTGCCGGGGTTTGTGGTCGTGATCATCTGGCAGTTCACGCAGATTTGGAACGAGTTCCTATTCGGCGTCACGGTCGCGCAGGGCACGCCGACGGTCACGGTCGCGCTGCAGAACTTGAGCGGCAGCCAGATCGTCCAGTGGAACGTGCAGATGGCCGCCGCGCTGCTGGCCGCCCTTCCGACGCTGGTTGTGTACATCCTGCTGGGACGGTATTTCATCCGCGGCCTGCTGGCGGGCAGCGTGAAGGGATAGTTCAGCGCGCCATGACCGGCAGGAGTCTGAAAAACACATGACGGCGGTTGAGCACGTCCTACCGGTCAAATGCCGCTTGGGCGAGGGGCCGCTGTGGAGCGCGCGCGATCAACAGCTGTATTGGGTCGACGCGTTCGCCGGCATTGTCCACAGCTATCACCCTGCAAGCGGCGCGCACCAGAGCACGGTATTTGATGATTGGGTGACGTGCATCGCAATTCGCAAGTCGGGCGGGTTCGTGCTGGCGATGCGCCGCAAACTGGCCTACTGGGACGGATCGTCGGCGGGTGTCGAAACCCTCGCGGAGCCGTTCCCCGCCGACAAGCCAGAGATGCGTTTCAACGACGGCGCCGTCGATCCAGCCGGACGGTTCTGGATCGGCGGCGTCACGGCCAACGAATACGCCGCGCCGCTGCTCCGGTTCGATGCCGACCACTCCGTGCACGAGATGGACAGCGGCTTCAGCGTGTCGAACGGCATCGCGTGGTCGCCCGACCGCAAGACGATGCTGTTCACCGATTCGCCGCCCCGCAAGATCTACGCGTATCACTACGACCTCGCCAGTGGGGCGATCCGCGGCCGCCGCGTATTCGCGGACGTGCCGACATCGCTCGGCGTGCCGGACGGCCTCACGATTGACAGCGCCGGATATGTGTGGAGCGCGCATTGGGACGGGTGGCGGCTGACACGCTACGCGCCGGATGGTTCGATCGACCGCGTCGTGCCGCTGCCGGTGGCGCGTGTGACGAGCTGCATCTTCGGCGGGCCGAACCTGACCGATCTGTACATCACATCGGCCGCGCCGGCCGAAAACGACTCGATGCCTCAGCCCTACGCTGGCAACCTGTTCCGGCTTCAAGTCGACGTGCCCGGCCAGCCGGAGCCGGAGTTCGCGGGGTAGGCGCATCACCAGAAACATAAGAGACGCCCCTCACACCCGATTGTAAGCGCCAGCCCAAATACGACCTCGACAAATCACCTTAAAACCGCTGCATCTGGTCACCAGTTTGAGAACCACTTGGCGCGGACCTATACAAGGCTTCAACCGTCATCGAAAATGTGAGCTGTCGCGGCGCAGATGGAGTGATCGGCGCGAAACGGACGGTCGCGATCAATAGCAAATCCCGATGTGCTAAACCACATCGATACGACTTTATCGGCAGCAAACGGATAGTCAAAACAGAACCCTATGATCAACAGCCGGGTTCGCGGCCTCTTACCGCGAGATCGTGAAGTCTGGTTGTTTCTGCTCTACAGCGCGGCGCTGCACATCGGCTATTTTGGCGTCGCGGATGTCGTGCTCAACTTCTATTTCGTCAGCCTCGGTCATGATCCCGCGACAATTGGCGTGCTGCAATCTCAGCCGCGCTTGGCCGGCTTGCTGACCAGCATCCCCATCGGTATCCTCGCCAACCGCACCGGCGTCCACCGGATGCTCGCGATTTCGACGGCCGGCATCGCCGCAATGATGCTGCTTGAGATCGCCTTTCCGTCGCTGGTAATGCTGATCGTCGCGCAGTTCATGGTCGGCTTATTCTACGGCGGCCAGCAGATCGCCGTCGCACCGATGATGATGACGCTGGTGCCGGCGGAACGACGAACGCACTTTTTCGCGCTGCACAACGTCATCGCCATGGCGATGATGGCGGCAGGCAGTTTCATTGGCGGTTATCTGCCAGCACTTGTCGTCAGCGCGGCCGGCCACGGGGTTCCGGCGGCCGGCCCGGCCAGCGCGCAGACGCCCTTCGCCTATGGTTCGACCATCGCAATCGGGGCTTTCCTTATCCTGACCGGCTTGATTCCATTCCGGTTCGTGCGGTCAGGCCGCAAACCGCGTGCGGTCGCGCGTACGGCCGAACCGTCACGCACAGCCGTGCCGTGGCGCAAGCTCACGGTGATGACTCTACCCATGCTCGGCTTCGGCTTCACCGGCGGCCTGACGTTCCCGTTCTACAACCTGTTCTTCCGCACACAGTTCGGCGTGCCGGATGATGGAGTCGGCACGATCCTCAGCATCGGCTGGTTCGGCATGGCGCTTATTCCCATGCTCAACCCGTGGTGGGAACGGCGCTACGGCCGCGCGTGGTCACTGGGCATCCTGCTCTCTATCGCCGCCGTATCGTTTCAGATCATGGCGGTGTCGTCCACGCTGGCGCTGTGCGTAATGGCCTTCATCTTCGCCATCTCGTTCCGTAACTGCATGCAGCCGTTGTTCCAGCCGCTGACGCTGGATCATCTGCCGTCGGAGCTGCACAACAACCTCAGCAGTATGAGCATGGTGATGTGGAACATCGGTTGGTATGTGGCGACGCTCATCAGCGGATACCTCCAGCAAAACCACGGCTTCGGCATGGTGTATACGATCGTCGCGGTTAGTATCTTCGCCACCGGCGCAAGCGTCGTCGCTGTCTTTCACCGCCGCCGTCCCCTCGCGTTTGAAAGCGCGTGATCGCAAAACATCCGCGAGGTAGCGTACCTTAACCCATCCCGAACAGCGGCTTGAGCGCCGGATACGCCGCGCGGTACACCGTATACTTGCGGTCGTACTGCGCGGCGTGCTGGCGATCGGGGGCATAGACGCTGCGTTCAGGCAGGCTCAGCGTGTAATCCGCACGCGATCCACGCGCGACCTGAGACGACAGCATGGCCCCGCGAAGTGAAGCGTGTTCGGCGCCGTCGATCAGCACGATGGGCACGCCGAGGATATCCGCGAAGAGCTGACACCACGCCCCGGAGCGTGTCGCGCCGCCGGTCAGGATCAGGCGTTCCAGCGGCTCGGCCATCAGCGCGTCGAGCACGTGCCGGTAGCCGAACACGACGCCTTCCAGCACGGCGCGGATCAGGTCGGCCCGACCGACGCTGGGGCTGATCCCGATAAATGCCGCGCGCGCCAGCGGGTCGACGAACGGCGCGCGCTCGCCGTTCAGATACGGCAGAAACGTCACACCGGTAATTGGCCCGTTCAGCGCCGCATCGATAGACGCCGCGTAATCGTGCGCTTCGAACACGCTCATCGCCCAGTCCAAGTTGCCGCCGGCCGTGAGCAGCGGCGCCGCGTGCATGTAACGGCCGGCGCGTGGATGCGCCAGCGTGAACACCCCATGATCGGGTGAGCCGGGCGTCTCCGCGCTGAAGCCGACCCAGCCGCTGGTTCCGGCGTAGGCGTAGGCCCGGCCGATCTCGCCGCTGCCCGCGCCCAACGTCGTCGCCCCGGCGTCACCCGGCGCGTGGTGAACGGGGATGCCGGCCGGGATGCCGAGCGCAGCGGCGGCGTCGGCGCTCACCATGCCAACCACCGCCCCGCCCGCAACGACCGTCGGCAGCCGCGAGGCCCACGCTTCGATCCCAACCGCTGCCAGCAGAGGGGAGTCAAACCAGCGGCGCGCGCGGATGTCGAAGATCCCCGTCGTCGAGGCCGTCGTCGTGTCACAGGTCGCCGCGCCGGTCAGGCGATAGCACACGGCGTCCGCGCCGCCGAACAACACGATCTGCGTGCGCATCATCACGTCCGGATCATGTCGCTGTACCCACAGCAGCTTGGCATACAGCGCATCGGCTCCCTGTGAATTGGCGGTCAAAGCGCGCAGGCGGTGTGGGCCGAATCGCGCGTGGATCTCCGCCGCTTCGTGCTTCGCCCGCGTGTCGCTGTAGAGGATGACTGGATGTACCGGCGCGCCCGCCGCATCGAGCATCACGAGGTCTTGCATCTGACCGGTCACGTTGACCGCGCCGACCTTCGCGCGGTCATGGCCGAGGTGATGGCAGGCGTCGATCACGGCCTTCCACCACGCATCCGCATCCTGTTCGACCACGCCGCCCTCCGCGCTGAATGTCGAATACGGCGCGTCGGCAGTGATGACGATGCCGCCGCCGTCATCCATCAGCGCGGCTTTGACCCCACTGCTTCCGACATCCAGCACCAGCCACAACGTGTCGTTCATCAAAAGCCCCTTTGCCGTCTAGCTTCGCCGTCGTGAAATGCTGCTGAGCGTGACCGACGCGATAATGATGACACCGGTCAGAATGCGCTGCACGTAGGTATCGACGCCGACCTGCGTAAAGCCGTTGGCAAGCACGCCGATCAGCAGCACGCCGACAAGCGTCCCCAACACGCGCGGCTCGCCTTCCTGACTCATCGTCATGCCGAGAAAGACGGCGGCGATTGCGTTGAGCATCAACCCGTCACCCAACGTCGGGTTGGCGGTCGCCAGCTGACTTGTCAGCACGACGCCGGCCAACGACGCGCCCAGCCCCGTAATGACGAACGTCAGCAGGCGCAGAAAACGCACGCGCACGCCGGCCAGCCGTGACGCCTCCATGTTGCCGCCGATGGCATACAACCTGCGCCCGAACACGGTCTGTTCCAGCACGAACCACACGACCGCCAGCACGATCAGCGCGATGAGGGTCAGGTGGGGAATCCGGACGACCTGCTCGTTCAGCGTCAGCAGGGGAATGCCGCCATTGGCGAAGTCGACCAGTCCGTCGGGGAACACCTGCCCGAAGATGGTGCGCCCGCCGCTGAGCGAGGACGCCGCGCCGCTAAAGACTGTCAGCGTCGCCAGCGTCGCCACGAACGGCAGGATGCCGACGTAGGCGATCAGCACGCCGTTAAGAATCCCGCCCGCCGCGCCGGCCAGCAAGGCAACCAGAATCGCCGTGCCCAGCGCGTGATCGTTCTGCAGCATCAGCCCGACGATAATCCCCGACAGGCTCGCCATCGTCCCGACGCTGAGGTCGAAGTCGCCGACGACCATCACGACCGTCATCGTGAAGGCGACGATGCCAAGAATGCTGACCTGTTGGGTGATGTTGAGCAGATTGCGCACGCTCATAAACGTCGCCGGCCGCTGTGACCAGAAGAAGACGACGATCAGCAGGAACCCGATCAGCGTGCCGAACGAGCGCAGAAAACGCCCCCAGTTCACAGCCGGCCGGGATCGTTGAGCACGGTCAGCCAGCATACGCGGCATCTCCATAGCAGCGGGATAAGAGGCGTTCGGGCGTCTCTCCGGCGGACGGCACGACATCGGCAAGCCGTCCGGCGCGCAGGATCAGGATGCGGTCGGTCATGCCGATCAGCTCCGGCAGGTCGGTCGAGGCCAGCACGATCGCCGTCCCCTGCGCGCTGATCTGGCGAATCAGGCGGTAGATGTCGAGCTTCGCGCCGATATCGACGCCGCGTGTCGGCTCGCCGAGCAGCAGCAGCTTGGGTGGCCGTGCCAGCGCGCGTGCAAACACGACCTTCTGCTGATTGCCGCCGCTGAGGTCGCGCACGATCTGGCGCGGCCCACGCGCTTTAAGGCGCACCGACTCACTCAGCTCGCGTGTTGTCGCGCGTTCGCGCCCGTGCGCAAGCAGCGCGCCCGCACGGCTGAGACGTTTCAGCTGCGGCAGCGTGATGTTGTTCGAAACGCTGTGCGAGAGCACAAGCCCCTGCGAACGGCGTTCCTCCGGCACATACGCGACCTGTCGATTCCAAGCGTGCGCGGGCGAGCCGCGTTTCAACGGCACGCCGTCGAGCATCACCCTACCGGCAGCGCGATGATCCGCGCCGATCAGCACGCGCAGCAGCGCCCCCATGCCCGACCCCGCCAGCCCGGTCACACCCACGATTTCGCCCGCTTTCACAGTGAACGAGATGCCGTTCACGGCCGCGGTGGTCACGCCCTGCACGTCGAGCACGACTTCCGCGCCGATCTGCCCCATGCGCGGCGGAAAGAGCTGCGTCAGCTCGCGTCCGGTCATCAGCAGGATGATCTCGGCTGGGGTAACGGAGGCGCGGTCACGCGTGCCGGCCAATTGACCGTCACGCAGCACCGTCACACGGTCGGCGATCTGAAAGATTTCGTCCATGCGGTGTGAGACGTACAGCACCGCGCTGCCCCGCGCGCGCAGCCGCCCGATCACGTCGAACAACTGGGCGCTTTCAGCCCCGGTCAATGCCGCGGTCGGCTCGTCCATCACGTAGATCAGCGCGCGTTCGCCGGCACGCGTGAAATCGTCGCCGACGAATGCGTGCGCGATGTTGACGAGCATCTGGTCGCCGGGGCTGAGGTGGGCCATCGTCGTGCGCGGGTCGATATGCGTGATCCCCAAACGGCCGAGCGTTTCGCGCGCCATGTCGTACAGCCGCCGCCAGCGCACTTTGACGCCGAGCGCCGTCGGGTAATCATGGCCGAGGAAGATGTTCTCGGCGGCGCTGAGCTGTGGGACGGCGTGCAGCTCCTGATGAATGAAGCGCAGGCCGTGGTCGAAGGCCGCCTGCGGGCTGGCGATATGCACACGCTCGCCGCGGACGTGGATCTCGGCGGAGTCGGGCGGTGTCACGCCTGCCAGAATCTTGATGAGCGTTGACTTGCCGGCGCCGTTCTCGCCCATCAGCGCGTGAACTTCCCCGGCACGCAGTTCGAGGTCGACATCAAGCAAGGCCGGCACACCGCTGTAGGTCTTGCTGGCACGCTGAATGTGGAGCAGATTTTCGGATTGCACGATACGTTAATTGGCCTGTCCGGGCAGAACTGACCGCCTGCCCGGACATGGAGATATCGTCGTGCTACTGAGCCGGGCAGGCCGCGTTAGCCGCGGTGATGAGCGTCGTCGGCGCATACACAACCGCCTGCGTGAGCGTCTCGCCCGCAAGATAACGCTCGATCTGTTCGGCGACAAGACCGCCGATTCCGGTGAAGTCCTGCGCGATGCTGGCCTCGAAATTGCCGCCCGCGCAGATCGCCTCAAGCGCCTGCGGGTTGGCGTCGATACCGGTGATGACGATACCCTCACCCTCGCGGCCGGCGGCCTCGATGGCTTGCAGCGCGCCGAGCGCCGGCTGATCCCACGCCGCCCACACCGCCGAGATGCTGCCCGGCTCGGGGTTCGCCGCGAGGATCGCCTCCATCCGCGCCCGCGAGTCGGCGATACCGCCGTCGGTCACGTCCGGCTCGATGAACTCGATCACCTCGATGTCCGGGGTGTTGCCGAAGATTGCTTCCGCGATCACGCCGCGCTTCTGCACCGGCGGGTACGGGTTAAAGCCGAACATCACGACGCGGCCCGCGCCGTTCAGGCGGTCGACGACATAGGTCGCCGTGACGGCCGCCATCTCGTAACCGTTGCTGGTCACGTTGACAAGCACTTCCGGCGCGCTTCCGGCGTCCATGCCAAACACAGGGATTCCCGCTTCGACCGCCTCCGCCAGCGCCGGCGCCTGCGACGGATCAACGTTGATGACAATCGCATCGACGCCCTGCGTCACAACGTCCTGAATGCGTGCGTTGACGGCGGGCACGTCGCCAGCAGTGTCGATGACCGAGACATTCCACCCCTTCTCCGCGGCGGCCGCTTGGAAGGCTTCGACCATGAACTGCGTACCCGGTTGGGCGAGATACGGCGTCACGACGGCGATGGTGGGCGCGTCCTGCGCCGCCGCGCCGCCGAACACGACAGCGAACAGCAAGACAGCAATAATGAGTGAGCGCCTAAGCATGGGAGTCTCCTTCAAACAACTTGGGATCGGGCGGGATTGTAGCGCATTTACGGGAACGCGCATCAAGTTGTGCTGCGAATGGATTCGCCCTATCCGCGCGACCGGCGTCCCCGGTTCCTATGGGGTTATTTGCCGCCGTCGATCGCCAGCACCTGCCCGGTGATCCACCCGGCGTAGTCCGAGGCGAAAAACAGCGCGCCGTGGGCGATGTCGTCCGGCGTGCCGAGCCGGCGCATGGCAATCGCTTCGATCAGCCGCTTCTGTCCATCCTCTCCGTAGGACTGCCACTGCCGTTCGGTGTTCGGATTTGAGCGCACAAAGCCCGGCGCGATGCTGTTGACCGTAATCCCGAACGGGCCGAGTTCGTGCGCAAGCTGGCGCGACAGTTGGATCACTCCGGCTTTCGCGCTGGCATAGGCTTGAATACCGGTCAAGCTGATGCTCAAGCCGGCGCCGCTGGAGATGTTGATGATCCGGCCAAAGCCCTGCGCCTTCATCCCGGACACAAGGCCCTGTGCGAACCAGAAAGCTGCGTTTAGATTCACGGCGAGAATGTCGTGCCACTCAGCGAACGTGACCTGCTCGATCGGCTTCCCGACGTGTCCCAACACGCCGCCCGCATTGTTGATCAGGATATCGGCATGTCCAACCTCGCCGGTGAACTGGCGAATCGCGGCTCGGTCGCGCGCATCGAACGCCCTGACACTGCACTCGGCCCCGGCGGTGCGGCAGATGTCCTGTGTCTCCCGCAGCTCATCCTCAAGCAGGTCACAAGCCCAGATCACCGCGCCGCGGGCAGCGAACGCCGCGGCCATCGCCCGGCCGAAGCCGTGCGCCGCGCCTGTCACCACCACGACTTTCCCGTGAAACTCGATGTTCACCGCCTACCACCCCTCAGCGAGCAGCGCGCGTGTCTCGTCAAGGGCAACGCGCCAGATCGCCAGCATGTCGGAGTCGGAGCGTTGATACAAGCCGGCGAAATTGCCATCGCCCAACAGGTCGCGCACACCGGACGGCGGAAGCATCCGCAGCTGATCCATATCGACCGCCGGCTTCTGCGCGTCGGGCATCGTCACACCGGGAAGGCGCGTCCACGGAAAGTTCTCCATCCATGACGCGTGCGAGGCCACCGGGTCGATCTCAAGGACTTTGGCGTAGGTCTTGGGCGCGCTCCACCAGTTGTGGAACTTGACCCGGCAGCCGGTATGGTCGGCCAGCCACTCGGCGACGTACCCGGAGGCCGGGCTGTTGCCGCCGTGGCCGTTGACGATGAGGATACGCCGGAACCCCTGCTCCGCCAATCCGTCGAGAAGGTCGCGGATCACGCGGAGATAGGTATCGACCCGCAGGCTGATCGAACCCGGATAGGCGCGGAAGTACGGCGTGATCCCGTAGTTCAGCACCGGAAACACCGGGATGCCCAACGGCTCGGCCGATTCAACCGCGATACGCTCGGCGAGGATGTCATCGACGCACAGGCTCAAGTAGGCGTGCTGTTCGGTGCTGCCCAGCGGCAGTACACAGCGGTCGTCGGTCTTGAGGTATTCGGCAAGCTGCATCCAGTTCAGATCGCGGATTTGCATCGCATGTCTTCCACGTCTCAGTCATCCCGGCAAAGCATACGCAAGGTCGCCTGCTGCCGCAACAACCGTTTCAGCCCATCCGCACGAATGCGCCGCGGCAGTTGGACGCCCGTCGCTGCATGCTATACTGAAACGCCGGGGCTGAGACCGATTGACACAGACTTTTTGGCTGCCACGGAGGCGCACCATGACGGACTCTCTGCGTATTGGCGTGATCGGCTGCGGCGGGATCGCCCAGATCATGCACCTGCCGCACCTTGTCGAGACGCCCGGCCTCACGCTGCACAGCCTCGCCGACACGAATCCCACCGTGCTCAACGCGGTCGGCGACCGTTACGGTGTCACGGCTCGCTATGCTACATGGCGCGAAATGCTGGCTGACGATGCGCTTGAGGCCGTTGTGATCTGCCACGGTGGATCGCACCGCGACAGCGTTATTGACGCGCTCGACGCGGGCAAGCACGTGCTGGTCGAGAAGCCGCTGGCGTGGAACGTCCGCGAAACGCGAGAAGTCGCCGCCGCCGCCGCGCGCTCTGACCGTGTGGTGCAGGTCGGGTATCACAAACTGCACGATCCGGCCTTCGCCTACGCCAAGCGTGAACTCGCTGCTTTCGACGATCTCGCGTATGTCGACTGCACGGTGCTGCACGCCGCCGACGAATTCAACCGCGCGCCCTATGCGGTCATTGTGGGCAGCGGCCAAACGTCGCAGTTCAACTACGATCTGCCGGAATGGGACGCGATCCAATCCGGCACCGCGCGGGGCTTCTCCAGCGGGCCAATCGCCGCGCTCAGTGACGAAGGACTGGGCGATCACGCCGGTAACGTCTCGCTTCAGGTCGCATTCGGACTGTTGACCGTCAGCGTTATCCACCAGATCTACATGCTGTTCGGCCTGCTTGGCGATCCGGTGCGCGTGATGCATACCGAAGTCTGGCGGCAAGGCATGTCGATCAGCGCGCTGATCGAGTTCCCCGGTCAGGTGCACTGCACGCTCAACTGGCACAATCTGCCGTACCTCAACGACTACCGCGAGACGTATTCGCTGGCGGGCAATCGTCAGCGCCTGCGGTTGGAGTTCCCCGGCCCGTACTATCGCAATCTGCCCACGCCGGTCGTGCTGCAAGGCGGTGCAGGCGAGCTGTCGTGGGAGAAACGTGTCACGGTGTCTTATCGTGAGGCGTTCCATAATGAACTGCTCGCGTTTGCGCGCGCCATCCGCACCGGCCAGCGCGCCCCCGGAACGGTCGATGACGCGCTGCGCCATGCACAGTTCATCGAGGACATCCTGCGCGCCGTCCCATGAACGCAGGTGGCGTCGAACCGTCTTCACACCGATTTCACACCCGCTTGATCCCGCGTTGAAGCATCCTTAGTGCCAATGTGTTGGCAATTTCATGTGGACGCGCTAGACTGTACATGTTCGGACAGGTTAAGACATGGTTGATTTTAGGGTCTCAAAAGACAGTTCATTGCCGCTTCACGTCCAGCTCCTTGACGAGCTTCGGCATAAGATTGTCACCGGCCTGCTCAAACCGCACGACATGCTGCCCGGAGAATGGGAGTTTGTCGAGGCGCTCAACATCAGCCGGGCGACCCTACAGCGCGCGTGGCAGTCGGCACAGGACGAGGGCCTGATCTACCGTGTTGCTGGCAAAGGCACGTTTGTCGCCGAGCCAGTGAAGCCGCAGAACGGGCGCAGTGCCGTCGCCTTCATCATCCCGGAATACCGGGGGACGTTCGCGATGAACCTGCTCGCCGGGGCCGAACAGGTCTTGCGTAAGACGGGGTGTAATGTCTTGTTCGCCAGCACCGACCGCGACCTTGACGAAGAGAACCGCCTGCTGGCCGACTTCAGCGGGCAGGGCGTACAGGGAATCATCCTCGTACCGGTGCGCGGCGGCCTGCAAAACCGCATGCTCACATCGGGCGACCTCAAGACGCCGGTCGTCCTGATGGATCGGCCGCTGAACGGCGTCATCCTGCCGTGCGTCAGCAGCAACAACTACGCCGGCGGCTTACAGGCCATGAACCACCTGATCGCCCTCGGACACCAGCGCATCCTGTTCGTCGCGCGGCCTCACCTCGATTTATGGTCGGTCTCCGAACGCTACCGCGCCTATCAGGACGCGCTGCATCTGCAAGGTCTCGACGTCGAGCCACCACTTCTCATCGGCGGGGACGCCGAGATGAGTTCGTATGAAGCGTACGCCATCTCTGATCGCGCGGAGATCGAGCCGCTGGTCGAACGACTCAAGTCGCCCACGCGGCCCACGGCGATCTTCGCCGTCAATGATTGGATGGCCGTCCGCGTTCAGCGGGCCATTACTGCCGCCGATCTGCGAAGCCCGCAGGATGTCTCCGTCGTGGGTTTCGACGATCTAGACATCGCGCAGTATCAGAACCCACCACTGACGACCGTGGCCCAAAACGGGCACCTGATGGGTTCTGAAGCCGCCCGGCGTTTAATTACGCTCATGGAAGGAGAGGCCAATGGTGAGATCCTGACCCTGTTACCCACTACATTTGTCGAACGCAGTTCTACTGCGCCACCCCCAGCGTAAGAGTTCACCGTCGGCGACAGCCGTATCCCATTGATGGAGGGAAAGTCATGTCCAAATACTTGAGATTGCTCCTCGTATTCGTAGTGGTCGTCGCGCTCTTCGGCGTCGTGCATGCACAGGATCCGGTCGAGATCAGCATCGCCGGCTCCAGCGGTGTCGAATTCCAATGGCTCCAAGAGTCCGTTAAGCCTGCCTTCGAGGCGATGATGGCCGAGGCTGGCACGCCTGTCACCGTCAACGTCCTTGAGTTCAGCGGCGCCGGTGAAGATCTGCGCCAGCAGTTCGTGCTCGATCTCGGCGTTGGCGGCGGCTCGGACATCCTCGCGTTCGACGGCTTCTGGCTGCCAGAATTTGTCGAAGGCGGCCTGCTCAAGCCACTGACCGAGATCGTCGGCGACAGCGCGCTCGACTGGGATGGCTGGAGTGTGATCCCGGAAGGCATTCAGGCCATCATGAGCTTTGACGGCCAACTGTTCGGCATCCCGCGCGGCACGGATGGCCGCGTGATTTGGTACAACATGGATCTGTTCCAGCAGGCGGGCCTGCCCGCACAGTGGCAGCCGACGAGCTGGGCCGAACTGCTTGACGCGGCTCGCGCGATCAAGGCCGCCCTGCCGGGTGTCACGCCGCTGCAGCTCAACGCCGGCACCGCCATGGGCGAAGCATCGACCCTACAGGGATACATCATGGCGCTGCTCGGCGCGGGTCATCACGTCTACGACTTCGACGAAGCCAAGTGGATCGTGAGCAGCCCGGCCATTCTTGAAACGCTCGAACTGTTCAAGACCATCTACATCGACGAGGGGCTGGGCGAAGTACGCTGGCAGCTTGTTCAGAACGGCCGCGACCTGTCGTTCGAGGCGTTCTCGAAGGGCGAAGTTGCGATGTTGGTCGAGGGTGACTACTTCTGGCGCGGCCCGATTGCTCCTGAGACGGGCAACTACGCGATGGCAAACCGCAACGAGGTCGTGAACTTTGCCATGATGCCGGCGAAGGAACCCGGTTCAGGCTATCGCGGTCAGGACTTCGTGTCGGCGTCGGGCGGCACGGGCTACGTGCTGAACCCCAACACCGCCCATCCTGATCTGGCGTGGCAGCTGCTGACCTATATGTTCAGCAAGGACTCGGTTGATGCGCTGCAAGTGCTGCAGCCGCGTATCCGCGCCCGCACCGACGTCTCGGTTCCCAATGACGAGGTCATGACGCGCATCGCCAGCGAGGTGCTGCCGCTGTCGACCATCCGCCCGCAGCTGCCGGAATACAATCAGGTCTCCGCACAGATCCAGCTGATGACCGAGCGCATCGTTTCGGGCGAAATGACCCCGATGGAAGCGATGGAAGCGTATGATGCGGCCGTCACCGAGATCGTCGGCGAGGACAACGTCATCCGCATTCCGCTGGACTAGCAGCAAACGCAAGTCTTCCGGTGGGGCATCCGCTGTGATGCCTCACCGGTTTGCTGCGCCACTTCTCGCCGTCGTCCTTATCCGCCCGACCTGAAACGGAACTGACTGATGCAGAAAGCGATCCTCTCGCGCGAACTGAGCCTGCTGTTCCTCGCCCCTGCGCTCGTGTTCATTGCGCTGTTCTTGCTGTATCCGTTCTTTTCGATCATTCAAATGAGTTTCACCAACCAGACGCTTGTCGGGGCGAACGCGATCAACCCGCAGAACGTCGGTTTCCAAAACTATGTCGAACTGTTCAATACGAAGGACTGGATGCGCCAAGGCGAGATGGGCCACAGCCTTTGGCTGACGGTGCAGTTCGTCATCGGTTCGGCGCTGATCGGACAGGCGATGCTCGGCCTCGGTATCGCCACAGCCTTCAACAATCGCAAGGGCCTGCTGCGCGAGATCGTCTTCACGCTCGCCATCGCGGCGTGGATCATCCCCGATGTCGTCGTGGCGTTCGCGTGGTTCGCCTATCTCGATCCTGAAGGCACGCTCAATATGATGCTTCAGGCCATCGGGATACAACCGCTCGACTGGTTATTCGATTATCCGATGTTCAGCATCATCTTGTTCAACACATGGCGCGGGACAGCCTTCTCGATGCTGCTGTTCTCGTCGGCGCTGGCGTCGATCCCGCCGTCTTACATGGAAACGGCGGATGTCATCGGCGCAAGCCCGTGGCAGAAGTTCCGCGACATCCTGCTGCCGCTGCTGCGCCGCTATATCGCCACCGACCTGATCCTTATCACGCTGTGGACGTTCAACACGTTCACGCCGTTCCTGCTCACCGGCGGCGGCCCGATCAACCGAACCAACGTGATCTCCATCTACACCTACAGCGTCGGCCTGCGCTTCTTCGAGTTCGGCAAGGCCAGCGCGATCGCAGTCGTCGTCATGCTCATCAACCTCGTTCTGGCGAGTATCTACCTCTTTGTTTCGCGCAATCAACAGGGGAAGACCGCATGAAATCGCCGATGCAGCGCGTCCTACTCACCGGCTTTACGGTCATACTCGCGGTGTTCTTCGTAACGCCGCTGCTGTGGTTTGTGTTTGCGCCGTTCAACCCGCAGGCGTCACTGTCAGTCACCATCCCTCAAAGCCCATCGCTGGCAAATTTTGAGGAAGTCTTGAGCAACGAGATGGCGATGCGCGGCCTGCTTCAAAACTCCGTAATCATCGGCATCGGCACGATGGTCGGCACAAGCCTCATCGCAGCGCTGGCGGCCTATGGCATTTCACGCGGAACCCTCCCCGGCCGCAAAATCCTGACCTACGTGCTGATCCTGTTCTCGTCGGTCGTGTCTGGCACGGCCAGCATGGTGCCGATCTTCAAGCTGATCTATGACCTCGGGCTGATCGACACGCACATCGGCGTCATCCTCGTGATGATCGGTGGTTCGATCCCGTCGGCGATCTTTATCATGCAGGACTTCGTCGAAAGTGTGCCGCGCTCGTACGAAGAAGCGGCGATGGTGGCCGGCGCGTCCCCGCTGCAAATCTTCCGAGACGTCACCTTTCCGGTCATGCGGCCCGGCGTGCTGGTCGTCGGAATCTGGGTGCTGGTAGGCGCATGGGGGTCGTTTCTGACGCCGTTCATCCTGCTGCGCAACATCAAGCTGATGCCCGCTTCGGTGACGTTCTTCCTGTTCTACGATCTCGAAAGCGGCATGCCGCAAATCCGGCTCATCTCGGCCTATGCCGTGCTGTACACGATACCGGTCTTGCTTCTGTACCTGTTGATCAATTGGCGCTATGGCTTCCGCTTCTTCGGCGGAATCAAACAGTAAGAGAGCGAATCGATGGCTTCGATCGAAATACGCAACCTACGCAAGACGTTCGGCAAAGTGGTCGCCGTCAATGAGGTCAGCTTGTCGATGACGGACGGCGAATTCGTCGCCCTGCTTGGGCCGTCGGGCTGCGGCAAGACCACGACGCTGCGTATGATTAGTGGCCTTGAGATGCCAGACAGCGGCAGCATTCACATCAATGGCAAGGACGTAACGAGCCTGCCGCCGCGTTCGCGCGATGTCGCCATGGTGTTTCAGGACTACGCGCTTTACCCGCACATGACGATTCTCGACAACATCGGCTATCCGCTCAAGGTGCGCGGGGTGCCGCATAACGAGCTTAAAGAACAAGTCACGTCAGTAGCGAATAACTTGCAGATCGGCGGGCTGCTTGCGCGGCGTCCGGGCCAGCTTTCCGGTGGGCAGCAGCAGCGTGTCGCCGTCGCGCGCGCGGTCGTCCACCATGCGCAGGTCTTCCTGTTTGACGAACCACTGAGCAACTTGGACGCTAAGCTGCGCCTCGAAGCGCGCGCGTTCCTCAAACACTTGCAGCGCGAGGTCGGGATCACCGCCGTGTACGTCACCCACGATCAGGCCGAGGCGATGGCGTTGGCCGACAAGATCGTCGTGATGAAGGACGGCAGTATTATGCAGGCCGGCACGCCGCTGGAAATCTACCGCCACCCGGTCAATACGTTCGTTGCGTCGTTCATCGGCAACCCACCGATGAACCTGCTTCCCTGTGAAATCAACGGCGGCAGCATATACGTCCAGACCGGCGATTCGCCGCAGGCCATGTCAGCCGCCGGGCTGCGCCTGCCCGCGGCGTTAGCGAAAGGCAGTCAATTCACGCTGGGCGTCCGCCCCGAACACATCCGGGTTCTCACCGAGCCGGCCGCCGATTCCATCAAGGGCACGCTGTACGTCACGCAGACGCTCGGCGGCGAGGCGCTGGTCATCGTCCGGGTCGGCGAACAGCTCATCACAATCCGGTTGTTTGAGGATGAGGCGCCGCCGCTTCCCAACGAGGTCTACCTCTCGTTTGACGCGGATCATCTCTTCTTCTTTGGGCCAGACGGTCAAGTGCTGCGATGAGCCGGAGCGAGACGCTTGTCTTAGAAGGCACGCTGACGCCCAGCCAAACGTTGACCTATCCCATGCTGCCGTTCGATGCGCCCCCGCACACCGAACGGATCGACGTCGAGTACACCTACTCCGCCGCGATCGACAGCGACCCGCACCTAACCGGCGGTAACACCATCGACATCGGGATCTTCGACCCGCGCGGACACGCGTTCATGGGCGAGGGTTTCCGGGGCTGGAGCGGCAGTGCCCGAAGCGCTTTCTTCATCGCGACGGATACGGCAACGCCCGGCTATTCATCTGGCCCCATCCAGCCCGGCACATGGCACATCTGCCTCGGCGCCTATAAGGTCGCGGAGGGCGGCTGTGCTTACCGCGTCACGATTCAACTGACCATCGGGGAGGGTGAGGCCCCTGTGTCGTTTCCGGCCCGTCTGCCCTTGAGCACGGTATCACGCCCTGACGTGCGCCGCGCCAGCGGATGGTACAAAGGCGAGCTGCACTGTCACACGCACCACAGCGACGGCGACAGCGACGTGATGACCGTGATCCGCAAGGCAGAGACGATCGGCCTCGACTTTCTGGCGATCACCGACCATAACGTGCTTTCGCAGCAGGTGGCGCTGGCATCCGCCGAGACCCGCCTCATGCTCATCCCCGGCATGGAGGTCACGACCTACAAAGGACATTGGAACATCTGGGGGGCGGGGCCGTGGATCGACTTCCGCGTGCTTTCGCAGGACGACATGCAAACAGCGGTAGACGCCGCGCTCGCCGCTGGCTACCTGATCTCATGCAACCATCCGCGTCCGTTCGGGCCGGAGTGGTCGTATCCCGAGGTCACGGGGTTCCACTGCATCGAGGTGTGGAACGGGCCGTGGCCGCCGACGAACAGGATCGCGCTGGCGTATTGGGAAGCCAAGCTCAAAACTGGCGCGCGATATGTCGCCGTCGGGGGCAGTGACTGCCATTTCCACCACCATGAGCACCATGCTAAGCTCGCCAACCCGACTCTCGTCATCTACTGTCCCGGCGATCCGTCACCGTCGGCGCTGCTGGATGCGCTGAAAGTCGGTCATGCCTACGTCACCGAGTCGCCGGATGGGCCTGAAATCCTGCTGTCGTCCGGGGCCGCGATGATGGGCGATACGCTGCGTATCGGCGGCGATTCCCTGTTGGTCGCCGTATCCGCCCGCCGTGCGCAAGGATTGCAGCTTCAGATCGTCACCGGAAAAGGCGTCACTCAACAGTTCGCGGTCGACCAGTTAGAATGGGAGGCGCAGGTGGACGTCGACGTGCACGACACGCCGTATGTGCGCGCTCAGATCATCTCAGGCGATCCGAACGCGCCTCACGTTCACGCGCTCACCAACCCGATCTATATCGAGCGACAACCTCGCTAGAACTCGTGACTCATGCGCACTGACATCGACCTTGTGCACGTCATCTTCAAGACGCATCTCGACGTCGGATTCACCGACTATGCGCGCTCGGTGATCGACCGGTACATGAACACGTTCATCCCCAACGCGATTACGCTGGCGGAGACCATGCGCGAACGCCACCCAGAGGAACCGTTCCGGTGGACGGTCGGGTCGTGGCTAATTTACGAGTACCTCGAACGGGCAACGAGCGATCAACGGACGCGCATGGAGAACGCGGTACGCGATGACCTCGTCGCGTGGCACGCCGTGCCGTTCACGACTCACACCGAGCTGATGGACGAACGGCTTTTCCGCCGTGGACTCCGCCTGTCGCAGACGCTTGACGCACGCTTCGGCAAGCGCACCATCGCCGCCAAGATGACCGACGTGCCGGGACATACCCGCGCCATGATCCCCCTGCTGGCTGAGGCCGGTGTGCGCCTGTTCCACGTGGGCGTCAACCCGGCGGCGACCGTTCCCGCCGTCCCGCCCGTGTTCACATGGCGCGATGAAGCGACGTCGACCGACGTGCTGATGATGTACCAGCAGGTCTACGGTGATGTCATGGTCTTGCCCGGAACGACTGAGGCGGTCGCCATCGTGTTCACCGGCGACAACCACGGCCCACCGTCGCCGGACAGCGTGCGCATGACGTATGCCAAACTGCGCCAGCAGTTTCCGAACGCGACGTTTGTCGGCTCGACGCTCGACGCGGTCGCGGAATGCCTTCTACGCGCAAACCCCGATCTACCGGTGATCACCGACGAGATCGGCGATACGTGGATTCACGGCGTCGGCACCGATCCGACCAAGATCAGCCAGTACAAGGCACTTCTGCGCCTGCGTGACCGGTGGATCACGGAGGGAGCCGCCAGCGATGCGCAGGTCGGCGCGTTCGAGCGCGCGCTGCTGATGATCCCTGAACACACGTGGGGCATGGATCTCAAGACGTTCTTGCCGGACTACGAGAACTACGCCACGGCCGTGCTTGCCGAGAAACGCGCCGATCCGATGTTCCAGCATTTTGAGGCGTCATGGACGGAACAGCGTTCGTACATTACCGATGCGCTCAAGACGCTGGACGGTACGGCGCTTCAAGCCGCCGCCGAGGCCGAGCTTGAGGCGATCAAGCCGAGACGCCCTGACTTGTTCGGTTATCGCGCCGCACCGAGCAGCACGTTCCAGACCGATCAGTGGAGTGTTGGCGTTGACGAAAAAACCGGCGCGCTCAACACGCTGATTTTGAAACCGGCGCAGCACACGTTGGCCGACTCGACTCACCCCATCGGCCTCGTGACGTACGAGACGTTCTCCAGCGCGGACTATGATCGATACTGGCATCAGTATATTCGAGACCGCGAACATGGCAGCGTGCGCGTATGGGCGCACCCGGACAACACCAAGCCCGGCCTGCGGGTCGATGCGCACGGGTCGTGGCATCCGCGCGTCGAGGGAATTTGGACGCGTGAGGACAGCGACACGACGCACATCCTCGTTGAGACGTCGTTCGCCGACGACTGCCGCCAGATCGGCGCGCCATCCGTACTCACCCTCGAGTACGTGGTTGACGCGGACGGCGGCATCACGCTCGACGTGCAGTGGTTTGGCAAGCCAGCATGCCGCCTGCCGGAAGCATTCTGGCTCACAGTACTGCCGGTCGACTCCGGCGAAGGCGCGTGGGCGATTCATAAGCTCGGCGGAGAGATCGACCCGATGCAGGTTATCAGCGGCGGCGCGCGTACCCTGCATGGATTCAACGGGGCTGTCACCCATCACGGCCCGAAAGCCACCACGCGGATCAGCTCGCTTGACGCGGTGCTGGTCGCGCCGGGGCGGCCTTCCCTGCTCGACTTTCACAATCGACTGCCTGACATGAGCGGCGGCGTACACTTCAACCTCTACAACAACGTGTGGGGCACGAACTTCCCGATGTGGTTCGAGGACGACGCCCGCTTCCGGTTCGTGCTGCGCGCCGGCCCATCCCGCTGATCCCACGCGGACGCTGGACGAAGATCAACGTCGGGCTAAGTCCATGCGGGCCGCGGGTTTAGCCGTGCCGAAGCCAGTATTTAACCGGCGTTGCGCATTTTCTTCCACGTCCGGCCACACAGGTTACACCCTCCCTCATCTTTAGACTTGCGCCGGGCCAACCCGCCGGTTAACGCAAGGCGTGGAAACCGGACGCGGGTCTCGTTTAGCATGGGCGCGCACTTTGTCTCTGCGTACGCGGGGCCACACCCCGACGGAGGATTGCACCACCATGTCTTACCGGAATCTCCTGATTGTCGTGCTCGCGCTCCTGCTCGGCCTCATCCCGGCCGCTGCGCAGGAAACATCCGACGGGACGTTCCCCGTCACGGTTGAGCACAAATTTGGCAGCACGACGATTACGCAAGCGCCAGAGCGGGTACTCTCGCTCGGATACACTGACCAAGACCCTTTGTTCGCGTTGGGCATCACCCCGGTCGCCGTTCGCTACTGGTACAGCGACACTCCATACGCGATCTTCCCGTGGGCCGTCGAGGCCGCTGGCGACGCCACGCCGGACGTGTTGACCATGGACTTCGGCGCGCTCAATTACGAGGCGATCCTCGCGCTGTCGCCGGATCTCATCATCGCGGTGAGCGCAGGCATCACGCAGGACGAGTACGACCTGCTGTCACAGATCGCGCCCACCATCGCTCAGTCGGGCGACTATATCGACTTCGGCATGCCGTGGCAGGAGGCGACTCAACTCATCGGAGATGCGGTCGGCAAATCGGCCGAGGCCGCAGCGCTCGTCGCCGATGTTGAGGCGCAGTTCGCCGACGCACGCGCACGAATCGCTGGACTGGCCGGAAAGACGGTCGCTTCGGTCTACTACTACAACGGCACGTTCGGTTTCTACACGGCGCAAGACGTGCGCGGACGGTTCTTCACCGACCTCGGCCTCGTAATGCCGGAGGAGCTGCTGGCCGCCGCCGGCGATCAGTTCTTCGCTAACCTCAGCGCCGAGCGCATCGACTTGATCGATCAGGACGTGGTCGCCGTGGTCAATATGCAGTTCGTCGAGGGCGGACGCGAAGGGTTGGAGTCGCAGCCGTTGTTCAGCCAACTGGAGGCGGTGAAGGACGGCCGTGTGCTGTACTTCGAGCCGGCGGTGGAGGACGCGCTCGGGTTTAGCTCGGTACTCAGCCTGCCGTATGCGCTTGAGAACGTGCTTCCGCAGCTTGAAGCGCTCGCCGGCGCTGCCAGTGCCGCCGCTTGTGAAGCAGGCCTGCGCCCGATCGCCAACGTATGCGTGCCTGAGGATCCGCAGCGTATCGTGACCGTCACCGACTCCGACCTGGACGCGCTGCTCGCGCTCGGCATCACGCCGGTGGGGATCACGAACGGCCGCGGGCAGCAGGAGCCGCCGCGCTATCTGGCCGATCTCATCACCGACGACATGGCGGTTGTCGGCAACTTCTTTACGCCGAACCTTGAACTGGTCTTGCAGCTCGATCCCGATGTCATCCTCGCCGCCGGTTTGTCTGACCCTGCGGTGTTGGAACAGCTCAACGCGATTGCGCCGACGGTCGATACGTACGTCAACGGACGCGACTGGAAGGCGCACTTCCTGACCGTCGCGGATGCGGTCAACCAGACCGACGCCGCAGACGCCTTCCTTGCCGAGTACGAGGCGCGTATCGCCGAGCTTCAGACCACGCTGGCCGACCACTTGGACGATCAGTTCATCGTCGCACGCTGGGCAGCTGAAGGCCCGCAGGTCATGGCGCCGATGACGTTCGTCAGCGCGGTGATCTTCGACCTCGGCTTGACCTCGCCGGAACACATCCCCGACCTGCAAGCCGGCCATCCGCACTCGGCGCCGCTCAGCCTTGAATCGCTCGGCGTGATCGACGTCGACTGGGCGTTCGTCGGGACGCTGCAAGCCGAAGGAGACGCGGTGACGGCGCTCGATGAGGCGCTCAAGAATCCGCTTTTCCAAGCGCTGGAGGTGGTCAAGAACGGGCATCTGATCGTCGTGGATGGCTCGCTGTGGACGAGCAGCGGCGGCCCGGTTGCTGTGATGAAGGTGCTGGACGATGTCGAAGCGGCGTTGACGGGGGCGAACTAGAGATGGCGTTCGCGGCAACCGGATCGGTAGCGACCGACAAGGCCGTGCGCTATCTCAAGGCGCTGTGCAATCACTTCAGCCATAAAGTGCCGGCGGCCTATGACGACAACCACGGAACAGTTCAGTTCGGCTTCGGGACGTGCGAGATGTTCGCGGACGACAC